>Ga0101941_1000612_pt1 | contig 51673 bp, 47 predicted proteins | sample DewCreD2012metaG_3_FD_75242 | JGI IMG/M metagenome (GOLD analysis project Ga0101941, IMG submission 75242) | Hot spring sediment bacterial and archeal communities from British Columbia, Canada, to study Microbial Dark Matter (Phase II) - Dewar... ... | reverse complement strand
CCTGTTATCAGGCAGATCGACCACGTGATGGGATCTCGAAGCCACGCTCGGCTATCGAGGGCTTCTCCGAACACACGGCTCTTCGAACACGGGGCGCAGGCGAACAACCCTGCGCCGCAGCCAACCCGCGTTCCGCTTCGTTCCACACGAGCAGCTGAACGCGACCGTTGAGCGGCGATGTCCTTGGGAACCTTCCCGAGGCGATCGGATCCAAAGAAGCAGTGCTGGCTTCCGAGGAGCGCCGCCCGATCAACCTCCTCGGCTTCATCGGCGAGGGCCGGGGGCCGGGCGTTCGCCGAGGCGGCCGTGATCGTCGACACCGGCTGTTCGCGTCGATGCCCCCTGCGAGGAACCCGGTGGGCTGCCGCACAGCCGGGAGGAGATCTTGCAAGACCCGCGCGAGCCCGACGACCCCGACGCGCGTTCGGGATCTTGGCCCTCGTGGACCGAGACGCGAAGGATCGGGCAGGCCCTGGCGTTACGCCAGGACCGCCGCGAAGGCTACCGCCTAGCCACAGGTCGTCACGGTAGGACGCACCACCGAGGACGCACCACCGTGACGTCCGGAGTCTTGAGCCGGCGCGCCCCCGAGGACTATGCTGCTCGCCGACGCAGCATGGTGCCCGCCGGAGCGGGCGCCCGGGGGACGAAGACGCGAGTCAGGGGGGTGAGCCGGACCCGGATCTTCCTCCGCTGTCGTGTTAGGCCGACCGGGGAGGGATGGTAGGCGGACCAGCCTGAGCGGGAGTTAGATAGACCTGAAAGAAGCTGGAGGAAGCATGGGGATCGTCGAAGGATTGAGGTTCGAGCCGCTGGCGGAGGGAGATCCAGACGACTATCGTCCGAACTCGTCGCTTGCGGTAGTGGTCGACCCGACCGGATCAGGCACTCCTGTTCGAACCCTCACGCTCCTGTTCGAGCGAATGGGACCGGGAGACCGAATCCCCCTCCACGCACATGAGGTCGACGAGGTGATCGTTATCGACGAGGGAGTGGGAGAAGTAACGCTAGGCCAGGAGCGTAAACGTGTCGGTTCAGGGGCCGTCGTCTTCATCCCTGCCAACACACCTCACGGAACTCACAATCTCGGTGACAGTGCCCTGCGGCTCCATGCGATATTTCCGACAGAGACGATCACGATCCGATACATCGAACGTAACCCCGCGCCCGGGACCGAGGCTGACCCTCCACAACCGCCGTTCTCGATCGACGCGCGGGAACTCGTCGAGGGAGATCCCTCCCGAGCGATAAGGCCTCTGTGAGTCGCAAGGATGGCTGTCTAACACGTCGCCGCAACCGACCGCCTGCGGCGGCGGCTGAGCGACCGATCCGTTGCGCAGATGCGACGGGTCGCGCGAGGGGCCACCTCTTTGGTTGAATCACACTGTCCCTCGCATGGCGGCGATCGGGGGTGCCCGTGTTCAAATCGTTCGAATCCCCGTATCTGAGGGTGACTGTGATCCTCTTGGTACTCGCGATCGTCTCAGCCGCTGGCGCTGTTCTGGTCGGTATCGACGACGATCCCCCCGGCACCGCCCTCGCGGTGCTCGCGGGGGGTATCCTCGTGACGGCCTTCGTTCACCATTGGCGCTCGCCCAAGCACTTCCTCGTGCTCTGCGCCATCTCATTCGGTCTCATCGTGATACTGACCGGGATGAGCATCGCGATCGACATCTCGCTCACGGGAGGCCGCCGTCCCGGATCTGCTGCTCCCGCAGTCGAGTCTGTGGGGAATGCCCTCGCCCTGATCATCGCGTTCCTCGCCGTGCCCTCCGCCTTCGTGGGGCTCGCGGGAACCCTCGTCGTATGGTTGGCTGGTCGGAGGGAGTAGCACTGCCCAACAAGCGCCTCTAGCCGACGGCGGTAGCGCTATCCAGCGCCCGGCCCCGGCTGAAGCGCATCAACGTTGAACGGCGATGTCCTTGGAACGTTCCCATCACAGCGATCGACACCCTAACGCTCACCGGAGCGCCGCCCGAGCCCGACGGCCCGGACGACCGTTCGGCATCTTCGCCCTCGTGGAGGTGGCGGGAATCGAACCCGCGTCCCCGGGCGACCGGCTGGGGCTTCTCCGGGCGCAGCCTGCGGTGAGATCTCGCCTCCGGGCCTCCCGCAGGCGGAGGGCCCGTCGGCCAGCCCGGTTCGCTGTCCGGCGACGGCCACCGGGCGGGGCCGCCGCCGCGAGCCTGCTCGGTGACGCCCGGACCCGGGTCGCAGGCGAACCCGGACGGACGGCCGCCTAGGTCTTAGGCAGCGAGCGCGAACTCGTGGTTGGCGCTTGTTTCGGTTCCCGGCTTTGGTACGAGGTTCCGGGGACCTCGGCCCGCTTCCCCCAGGCGGTACGACGCCCAGGTCGAAGCCACTGCACCCCCTATGCGGTTGTCGCCTCCAGTATAGGCGGAGCCGGGAGCCTCGTTCAGGGCGCCCGCGAGCTGGCCCGCTCGATCTCCCGGCGTTGCTCACGCTCCACGATCGCCCGGCGCTTCTCGTACTTCCGCTTCCCGCGACCCAGCCCCAGCTCGACCTTGGCCAGGCCGTGCGTGAAGTACACCCGCAGCGGGACCAGCGTGAGGCCCCGCTCCTGGGTCTTCCCGAGCAGGCGGGCGATCTCCGCCCGGTGGAGGAGGAGCTTCCTGGGCCGCTTCGGCTCGTACCCCCGGACCTGGCCGGGCTCGTAGGGCGCGATGTGCATCCCCTCGAGCCAGACCTCGCCGTCCCGGACCCGGGCGTAGGCGTCGGTGAGCGAGGCCCGCCCCGCCCGCAGCGACTTCACCTCGGAGCCCGTGAGCACGATCCCTGCCTCGACCCGCTCGAGGATCTCGTAGTCGTGGCGCGCGCGGCGGTTCGTCGCGACCGTCCGCTCACCCCCCCCGCGGCCCACGGCCGCGCCCTAGACGTCGAGGAACCGGCGCATCCCGATCGTGCTCGCCACCACGGCGACCACGGCGCCTGCGCCGAGGAGCCAGGGGATCGTGGCGATCACATCGCCGTTGTCGATCAGCGGCAGGAACCCGATCTCGCCCCGGAGCCGGTCCACGAAGACCACCTTCCCGACGAAGAGCGCGAGGACCGCTCCCCCGGCACCGAGGAGGCTCTCGACCAGGCCCTCGATGATGAAGGGGATCCGGATCCGCCAGTTCGTCGCGCCCACGAGCTTCATGATCCCGATCTCCTTCCGCCGGGCGAACAGGCCCATCCGGACGGTGTTCGCGATCAGCGCGGTCGCCGAGACCAGCATGATCATCGCGACGGCGCCGACGCCGAACGAGAGCACGCGGATCACCGCGAACAGCCGGTTCAGGAACTCGCGCTGGTCGGCGACGGTCTCGATCCCCGGCTGGGCGCACCGGTACCGCCCCGAGGCGTCCGGCTCGCACCCCAGCGCCGCCGCGACCTCGGCGAACCGCTCGGGGTCACGCAGCTTCACCCGGAGCGACGCGGGGAGCGCGTCGGGGGTCACGTTGTCCACGAGCGCACGCTGGTTGGCGAACAAGCGCTGGAACCGCTGGTAGGCCTCCTGCTTGCTCTCGTAGTCCACCCGCTCCACGACGGGGAGCTCGAGCAGCTTGTCCGTGAGGTACTGGACGACCTGGTCGTCGGCCTCGTCGGTGAGGTACACGGCGACCTCGACGTTCCCCGTGGCCGCCTCGATGATCAGGCGGAACTCCCGGCCGATCAAGAGCGCCATGCCGAACAGGAGGAGCGCGATGAACGCCGTGGAGATCGCGGCGAACGCCACCAGGCCGTTCCGCCGCAGCCCCACGAACGTCTCGCGGAAGTAGTAGTCGAGGCGCCGCAGCATCGCTAGGAGTACACCCCCCGGGCCTGGTCCCGCACGACCCGGCCCCCGTCGAGCTGGAGGACCCGGCGACGCATCGCGTCGACGATGGCCTGGTCGTGGGTGGCCATCACCACCGTGGTCCCGATCCTGTTCACCTTGTCCAGGAGCCGCATGATGTCCACCGAGGTGGCGGGGTCGAGGTTCCCGGTGGGCTCGTCGGCCAGGAGGACGAGGGGGCGGTTCACCACGGCCCGGGCGAGGGAGACCCGCTGCTGCTCCCCGCCGGAGAGCTGGTCGGGATAGTCGTTCAGCTTGTCGCCCAGGCCCACCAGCTCCAGGATCTCGGGGACCCGTTGGTCGATCACGTGCTTGGGCTTCCCGATCACCTCGAGGGCGAAGGCCACGTTCTCGAACACGGTCTTGTCCGGGAGCAGCTTGAAGTCCTGGAACACGACGCCGAGGTTCCGGCGCAGGTGCGGGATCTTCCAGTGCGAGAGCTTGGCCAGGTTCTTCCCTGCCACGTAGATCTCGCCCGCGGTGGCCTCCTCCTCCTTGAGGAGCAGGCGGATCAGGGTGGACTTCCCCGACCCCGAGGGGCCGACGACGAACACGAACTCGCCCTTGCCGATCTCCACGCTCACGTCCGCGAGCGCGGTGACCCCGTTCCTGTAGGTCTTGGTCACGTTCCGCAGGCTGATCATGGTCTTCGAGGGTTCGGGCGGGGGGCCAGCGCCCGAGTCTAGCAGCGGAACCCGCCGCGGGGAACGACCTCGACCGCGGCCGACGCCCTTCGCAGGGCCTCGGGCGGCCGCCGATCCGGGGCGGCCCCGCGTAGGCTGGGGCCATGAAGACGCTCGTGGCCCGCGCGAGGGAGGAGACGACCCCCCCGAGGGCAGCTCCACGGCTACCGGCCTGGGCCCGGGCTGCTGCCGGTCCGCTCCTGATCGCGGGCTCGGTCGTCTCCGCGCTCCGGGCGTTCGCGTTCCACGACCTCCTCACGAACCAGCACCCCGACGTCCTCGCCTTCTGGCTGCCGCGGTTCGCCTTCCTCGGGAGGAGCCTCGCTCGGGGGCACGTCCCCCTCTGGAACCCCTCGGAGCTCGCGGGGGCGCCCTTCGCCGCCGATCCCCAGTCCGGGTGGCTCTACCTCCCGGCGATGGCGCTGTTCTCGATGCTCCCGCCCGCTGCGGCCATCCGGGCCCTGATCGTGTGGAACCCGCTCCTGGGGGGCCTGGGGCTGTACGCGTTCCTCCGGCGGGAGGGGCTCTCCCGCCCCGCCGCCACCGCGGGCGGACTCTCGCTCGCCCTGGCGGTCTCGGCCTCCGTGGTCGCGATCTCGCTCCCGTTCGCCGGGACCTTGGCCTGGACCCCCCTCGTGCTCGCTGGGGCCGGCGGGTACCGGCGGGCCGCGCGGTGGTCGGCGAGGCTCGGGTGGCTCGCGCTGGCCGCGTTCGCCTGGGGTCAGCTCGCCGGCGCCCACATGAGCCACGGGCTCGCGATGGGCACGGCGCTCGTCGCCCTCTACCTCGTGGCCGGAGCCATCCGGGACGTGCGCGCTGGGGCCCGGTCGCCCCTCCGCGCGTCCCTCGAGGTCGCACTGCTCCTCGCGGCCCTCCCCCTCGCCAACCTAGCCGTGCTCCTGCCCCGGGCCATGCTCGTCCAGCGGTCGAGCCTCCGGGAGGGCTACGCGTGGCTGGTCCCCCCGCTCGACGGGGCGGGGAGGACCGGGGAGCGCCCCATCGCGAGCGACGGGGTGTGGGCGGGATGGCCGTTCTCCCTCGGGAGCGCCCCCGGCGCCTACGTGGGGGCGGCGATCCTCCTCTCGGTGCCCGCCGCCTGGCGGGCGCGCGAGCGGCGCCCGCTGGTGGTGGCCTTCGCGCTCACCGGCGCGGCCGCCTACGTCTTCACGCTCAACGCTCTCGTGACCGCGGGCTGGTTCCGCTCGGTCGTGCTCCGGATCCCCTACGGCGACGTGTACCTCCACAACCCGGGCCGTCTCCGCTACCTCGCCTACCTCGTGGTCCCGGTGCTCGGCGCCGTCGGGATCCAGGCCCTCGCGGACCGACCCCTCTCGCGGCGGGGGGCGCTCGCGTGGCTCGCTCCCCCCGCCGTCTGCTTCCTCCTCCTCCCGGTCCTGCTCGGCGCCCGTCCGGTGCGGTTCGCGCTCCTCGCGGCCGGGGTCCTGGCCGCCGCCCCGGCCCTGACCGCCCTCGGCCAGCGCCGGGGCGCGGCACTGGTCGTGGTCGGCCTCCTCGCCGCCGAGCTCCTCGGGAGCGCCGCCTACTCCCAGGCCTACCGCGGCGGCACCGTGTTCCTCGGGCTCGAGGGCGAGGACCACCCGAACCTCGCCCCGGGGCCCCTCCGCTGGCCGGACGTCCGCGCCGCCGACTACACCCGCCCCGGGCCGATCGCGCGCTTCCTCCAGGGAAGGAGCGAGCGCTACCTCACCTGGGTCCCGCCCTACGCCTACTTCGAGAAGGGCTACCTGTGGGCCCAGGATCCGGGCGACTGGCCGATGCTCGCGAACAACCGCGGGACGCTCTTCGGCCTGCGCGACGCCCTCGGCTACAACCCGGTCCAGCCGCCCCGGTACTGGGCCTACGTCCGTGCCACGAACCCCCTCCCGATCTTCTACAACGCCTCGGTCCTCGCCGATCCCACGCTCGAGGACGTCCGGCTGCTCGGCGTCCGGTACCTCGTCGTGCCCGAGGGCCTCCGGCCCCGGCGGCTCCCCGGGACGCCGGTGGCGAGCGACGACTCCTCCGGGACGGGCTACGAGCTGATCGAGGTGCCCGGATGGGAGCCCCTCGTCTCCGCGGTCCCCGACTGGCGGGTCGCGGACGGGCCGCGGGACGCGCTCCGCGCGGTGCTCGAGCCGGGCTTCGACCCCGCCGCGCTCGCCGTGCTGGAGCAGGACCCGGGGCTCCCGCCCGGGGCTCCGGGGCCCCCGGGTCGGGCGAGCCTGGAGGAGGCGACCCCCGAGGACCTCCGGATCCGGGTCGAGGCCCCCGGCCCGCGGATCGTCGTGGTGCGGACCAACCACGACCGGTACTGGCAGGCAACCGTGGACGGTCGATCCGTCCCGCTGCTCCGGGCCGACTTTGCCCTCCTGGGCGTGCCGGTCCCCGCCGGCCGCCATGAGGTCCGCCTGCGCTACCGCGATCCCTGGATCGGGCGCGGGCTCGCGCTCTCCGCCCTGGCCTGGGCCCTCCTCGTCGCGGCGGCGCTCTCGGCCCGCTGGCGGGAGGCTCGCATCCGGCCCGAGCCGACCTGAGCCCCGGCCCCGCCGGGCCACCCGACGCGGGCAGGAGCAGGCCCGGCCTACCCCCCTCCACCTCGGCCGTGCTCCGCCGCCCGGCGCCGGAGCTCGGCCTCGATCAGCTCGTCCAGGTCGCCGTCGAGCACCCGGTCCACGTCCCCGATCTCGACGCCGGTCCGGTGGTCCTTCACCAGGCGGTAAGGCGCGAGGACGTAGGAGCGGATCTGGGAACCGAACTCGATGCCCCGCCGCTCCCCCCGGAGCCGCTCCAGCTCCTCCTGCCGCTCGCGCCGCATCCGCTCGGCGAGCCGCGCCTTGAGGATCCGCATCGCGACGGCCCGGTTCTGGATCTGCGAACGCTCGTTCTGGCAGGCGGCCGTGATCCCCGTGGGGAGGTGCGTGATCCGGACGGCCGAGTCCGTGGTGTTCACCGACTGCCCGCCGGGCCCCGTCGAGCGGTACACCTCGACCCGGAGGTCCTTCGGGTCGATCTCGATGTCCTCCTCGTCCTCCTCCTCGAGCAGGGGGATCACGTCGAGGCTCGCGAAGCTCGTGTGTCGGCGCTTCTGCGCGTCGAAGGGCGAGATCCGCACCAGGCGGTGGACGCCCCGCTCGGCCGAGAGCAGGCCGTAGGCGCCCCGCCCGTGGACGATGAACGTGGCGCTCTTGATCCCCGCCTCCTCGCCGGGGAGGACCTCGTCGAGCTCGGCCTCGAACCCCTGCCGCTCCGCCCACCGCAGGTACATCCGGAGGAGCATCTCCGCCCAGTCCTGGGACTCGGTGCCCCCGGCCCCCGCGTGGATCGTGGCCACGGCGTCGTGGGCGTCGTACTCGCCGCCCAGCAGGGACGCGAGCTCGAGCCGCTCGAGGTCGGCGGCGAGCCCCGCGAGGAGCCGCTCGAGCTCTGCGGCGAGCTCGGGGTCCTCGCCCTCCCCGAGCAGCTCGTCGATGGCCCGGGCCTCCTCCAGCCGGCGCTCGAGCTCCTCGTGGCGCTCGACGTCGGCGCGGAGGCGGGCCAGCCGCGTGGTCAGCTCCTGGGCCCGCGCTGGGTCGTCCCAGAGCGAGGGGTCCGCGACCCGGCGCTCGAGCTCGGCCGCCTGGCGGCGCTTGGCCTCGACGTCAAAGGAACTCCTTCGCCGCCGCCACCCGTCGGGCGAGCTCTTCGATCCGTTCGCGCCAGGGGGTCATATCGGCATCGTAGCAAGCCGGGGCCCGAGGGGCCCCGGCTCGCGCTCGGCCGGCGCTCGGACCGCGACCCGGTGCCCGACCTAGTGCCTGATCGGCCAGAGGAGGACCGACGCGACCCCTGCGGCGATCCGCCGGGCGCGGCGCCGCCGCGCCGCGGCCCGTGCCATCCGAGCCGGCCTCGTGGCCCGGAAGGCCTCCGCCTCTCGCACCAGGTCGTCGATCCGGTACCGCGCGATCTCGTTCCCGACCACCCTCGACCACCTCCTCGGTGCACGGTAGGGAGCAGGGGCCTCGGCGGCGATGTCGCCCGGCACCGCTGCCGCGTGCCGTCCGCCACCTTCGCCCCGTGACGCACGACACGGGCGTTGGCCGGGGCGGCCCGCGAGGGCCCCGTTGCGGGGAGCGGTCCGGAGGGGGATGCTGCGGGGGTGGGCGGGGCGGATCCGGGGAGGAGGGCGGCAGGTGGCCGGGCCCGCGCGCGCCCGACGGCGGCCGTCGTCGCGCTGACCGCCGCGGCGCTCGCGCTCCTGGCCCCGCGTGCGGCCTTCGCGCGCGCGGAGGTCGGGCCGACCGTGGGCGGGTGGGGACGGCTGTCGGGGGATGGCGCTCGCCTCACGCTCCACCTGTGGGCCTCGTCGCCCCAGGGCTGGGAGGCCCTGCACCTGCTCACCGCCGCGCTCGGGCCCGCGGCGAGGAGCAGATCGCCTTCGAGATCGAGGACAACCTCCTCACGGTCTCCGGCCGCCCCATCGTGGTGGGGACCGGGGCCGTGGTCGAGGGGCGCCGGCTCCGGGTCGAGGCCGCGGACGTCGTCGTGACGACCGGCGGCGCGCGGATCGAGCTCACCCTGCGGGCGCGCGTCCTCGCCGGGCTGGAGGGCGGGGCGCCCCTCCGGCTCGGCGCCGAGGACGACCGGGGCCGACGGGCCTCGGTCGAACGCGCGCTCGCCGTCGCCGGCGCCCGGTCCTCCCCCGTGGGGTGGGCGACGGTGGCCGGGGCCGCGTTCGGCGCCCTCCTGGCCGGCGTCCTCCTCGGGGGCGCCCTCTCCGCCAGGCGCCATCCCCGTCGGGTCTCGGTCTACGAGGCCGTCCAGCGCCGGATCGACCGGGAGCGGGCCGGCGGGGGCCGACCGCGGCACCCGGACGGTCCGGGAGATCGTGGTCGAGCGGTTCCGCGAGCAGGGCGACCTCCACCTCTCGGGCGTGGCCGACCTGGTCGAGCTGCTCCACCAGGAGGGCTTCCTCGACCGGTGGCCGGTGCGGGTGGACGAGGCGCTCCGCCGCACCCTCGAGCCGGGGTCCCGCACCACCCGCGTCGCCCGGCGGGCGGTCCGGGCCCTCTCGGTGGAGTGGCGGGGCGCGGACCGGCTGGTCCGCTTCCTCCACGACCACGGCCTGCGTCGCCTCTACCACCCCGCGGCGGTGGGCGCGATGGCCGTCCTCTCGTCGGGGGCCGGGCTCCTCGCGTTCGCCGCGGTCCACCGCTCCGGGAGGTTCGCGCTCGCCGGGACCTCCCCGGTCGCGGAGTCCCTGGCGCTGCTCGCGCTGGGCTACCTCCTCACGTTCCTCCACGAGCTGGGGCACGCCCTCACCCTCGTCCACTACGGCCGCCGGGTGAAGAGCGCGGGCTTCATGCTCTGCTTCGGCTCCCCCGCGTTCTTCGTGGACGCCTCGGAGGGCCTGATGCTCGAGCGGCGGCAGCGGATCCTCCAGGCGTTCGGCGGACCCTTCGCCGAGCTCGTGGCGGCGGGCACCGCCGCGCTCACCGTGTGGGCCTTCCCGGGGGGACCACTCGCCCCGACCCTCTACCGCTTCTGCGTCCTCAACTACTTCGTGCTGTTCATGAACCTGGTCCCGTTCCTCGAGCTCGACGGGTACTGGATCGCCTCGGAACTGATCCAGGTGCCGGACCTCCGGCAGCGGTCCCTCGCCTTCCTCCGCGAGGACCTCCTCCGCAAGCTCCGGGCGCGGGAGCGGCTCGGCCGCGGCGAGGTCGGCCTGCTCGCCTACGGGCTCGCGGGGATCGCCTTCACCGCCTTCTCGGTCTGGACCGCGGCGTTCTTCTGGTGGGTCATCTTCGGCGGGCTCGTGACCGCCCTCTGGCGCGGGGGCGCGCTCGGCCGCGCGCTGCTCCTCGCCCTCGCCCTGTTCGTCGGGGGCCCCGCGATCCGCGGCGGGATCCGGGCGGCCCGGGCCGCCGGCCGACGGACCAGGGCCGTCTGGCGGCGGGCGCGGTTCCGGCTCGAGACCCGGTGGCGGGTGGAGGCCGCCGAGCTGATCGACGGGCTCCCGCTCTTCGGGGGCCTGGACGAGGAGACCCTCGGCGACCTCGCCGGGCGGGTCCGGCTTCGGACCGTCCCCGCCGGGCGGGCGGTCGTGCGGCAGGGCGAGCGGGCCGACGCGCTGTACGTCGTCCGGCGGGGGATCCTGCAGGTCGTGGAGGAGCTCCCGGACGGGCGCGAGCGCGTGCTCCGGACGCTCGGCAGGGGCGAGTCCTTCGGCGAGCTCGGGCTGGTCGAGGCCGCGCCGCGCTCCGCGACGGTCCGGGCGAGCACGGACGCGGAGCTCTTCGAGGTCGACCGGGGGACGTTCGAGCGGCTCCTCGCGGACCGGGCTCGGCTGCCGGCCCTCCTGCCGACCGCCCAGGCGATCGAGGAGCTCCGGGCCCTGCCGTGCTTCTCGCACCTCGAGCTCGACGAGCTCGGGACGCTCGCCGCGCGCGGCCGGTGGATGCGGGTCGCCCCCGGGACCGAGCTCGTGCGTCAGGGGGAGGAGGGCGACGCCTTCTACGCGGTGGGCTCCGGGCGGTTCGAGGTCCTCGAGGACGGGGTCAGCGTCAGGGAGCTCGGGCCCGGGTCCTACTTCGGAGAGATCGCGCTCCTCCGCGACGTCCCGAGGACGGCGGCGGTCCGCGCGCTCACGCCGGCCAGGGTGTTCCGGCTCGACCGGGACGGGTTCCGCCGGGTGGTGGCCGGGGCCTTCGCCCGCGGGACGCTCCGTCCGGCGCCCGAGGCCGCCGGACCGTGGCAGCATTAGGGAGTCGGTTCGTCCCGGGGGAGGGCGCGGGCACGGCACCGCCGGCCGGTGGCCGCCGGCACCGAACCCGCGCCGCCAAGGGCATAGGGTCGGGGCCATGGCGTGGCTGCCGAGAGGAAGGGGGACGCCATGACCACCGGAACGCTCACCCTCGGGCGCCCGGCGCACCTGCGGAGCATCATCGGGCGGAGCATCATCGCCGGCTTCACGGCGGCCGGGCTCGCCGTCGGCCTGACGGCCGGGATCCTCGTGACCCGGGAGGTCCTCGGGGACCGGGTCGTGCCGACGGTCCAGGCCCAGGCGCCGACCGCGATCTGGGAGAACTCGGCCGCGGCGGTCCGGGAGCAGGGGGCGGTGCTGTCCCAGGCCCGGTCGGCGTTCGAGAACTCGACGGCGGCGGTCCGCGAGCAGGGGGCGATCCTGCCCTGGTACGTGGTCGCGGCCCGGGCCGGGTTCACCGGGCGCCTGGGCGGGGCCACGGAGGAGCGCTTCACGCCGGTGCGCCGCCACGGGCACCTCACGCCGAAGTCGTCGGTGTTCGACCAACCGAACAGCGGGCCGATCGTGGTGAACGGCGAGCCGTGCCACCGGTGCCTATGAGACCGACCAGCCGAGCGGATCCGGGCCAGCGGGACGACCCCGCCGGCCCTCCCGCGAGGGGCCACGGCGCTCAGGCCGTGGCCCCGTGGCACTTCTTGTACTTCTTCCCCGAGCCGCACCAGCAGGGGGCGTTCCGCCCGATCTTCTGGGCCTTCCCCGGTCCCCCCCCGGCGGTCTCGGCCGCCCGCTCCCCCCGGTTCACCGCGACCCGCTGCGGCCGCGGCCTCGCCGGCTCGTCCTGGCGGACCAGCTCGACGCGGTAGATGTAGCGGACGAACTCGCGGCGGATGCCCTGGACGAGCTCCTCGAACATCGCGTAGGCCTCGCGCTGGTACTCCGACAGCGGGTCCCGCTGCGCGTAGGCCCGGAGGTGGATCCCCTCCTGCAGGTAGTCCATCTCGTAGAGGTGCTCGCGCCACTTCGTGTCGATGATCGAGAGCAGCACCATCCGCTCGAGCTCCCGCATCACCTCGGCCCCGAGGGCCCGCTCCTTGGCCTCGTAGGCCTCGAGGGCCTCCTGGACCAGGCGCTCCGACACCTCCTCCGCGGAGCCCAGCGCGGCGAGATCGGCCTTGGTCGAGCGGACCGGGAAGATCTCCGAGAGCCCCGCGAGGAGACCGTCGAGGTCCCACTCCTCGGGGAACACGTCGGCGGGGACGTAGCGGGAGACGAGCTCGCCCACCACCTCGGACACCATCTCGAGGGCCTCGGCCCGGAGGTCGTGGCCCTCGAGGATCTTCCGCCGCTCGCCGTAGATGACCCGGCGCTGGGTGTTCATCACGTCGTCGTACTTGAGCACGTTCTTGCGGCGCTCGAAGTTCAGCTCCTCGATCTGCTTCTGCGCGCTCTCGACGGCCCGCGTGACCATCCGGGCCTGGATCGGCTCGTCCTCGGGCCACTTCAGGCGCTCCATGATCGAGGCGATCCGGTCGCTCGCGAACATCCGCATCAGGTCGTCCTCGAGGGAGAGGTAGAACCGGGATTCGCCGGGGTCGCCCTGGCGGCCGGAGCGGCCGCGCAGCTGGTTGTCGATCCGGCGGGACTCGTGCCGCTCGGTGCCGAGGACGTAGAGCCCCCCGAGGGCCACGACCTCCTCGTGCTCCGCGTCGGTCTGCGCCTTGTACCTGCGGTAGATTGGCTCGAACTCCGCCTCGTAGGCCCGCCGCTCCTCCTCGTCCATCTCGAACAGGAGGTAGCGGTCGTTGTCCCAGCCCTTCGCCGCCATCTCCTGGCGGGCGAGGTACTCGGGGTTCCCCCCGAGGAGGATGTCCACGCCCCGGCCGGCCATGTTCGTCGCGACGGTCACCGCGCCCTTCCGCCCCGCCTGGGCGACGATCATCGCCTCCTTCTCGTGGTGCTTCGCGTTGAGGACGTGGTGCGGGATCCCCCGGCGCTCGAGCATCCGCGAGAGCTTCTCGGACTTCTCGATCGAGATGGTCCCGACCAGGACCGGCTGGCCGCGGGCGTGACGCTCCGCGATGTCCTCGACCACCGCCCGCCACTTCGCCTCCTCGGTCTTGTAGATCACGTCCTGGTGGTCGACCCGGATCATCGGGCGGTTGGTGGGGATCTCGACCACGCCGAGGCCGTAGACCTGCTCGAACTCGGCCTGCTGGGTCTTGGCCGTGCCGGTCATGCCGGCGAGCTTCTCGTACATCTTGAAGTAGTTCTGGATCGTGATCGTGGCCAGGGTCTGGTTCTCCTCCTTGATCCGGACCCCCTCCTTGGCCTCGATCGCCTGGTGGAGCCCCTCGGAGTACCGGCGGCCCTCGAGGACCCGGCCGGTGAACTCGTCCACGATCTTGACCTCGCCATCACGGACGATGTAGTCGACGTCGCGCTTGTAGAGCTCCTTGGCCCGGATCGCGTTGTGGAGGTGGTGGACGAGGGGCGTGTTCACGTGGTCGTAGAGGTTCTCGATCCCGAGGTACTCCTCGACCTTCCGGACGCCCTCCTCGGTGATCGCGACCGTCCGCTTGGCCTCGTCGATCTCGTAATCCTCGTCGCGGCGGAGCCGGGGCGCGATCCGCGCGAACGTCTGGTACCACTTCGCCGAGTCCGCCACCATCCCGCTGATGATGAGCGGGGTGCGGGCCTCGTCGATCAGGATCGAGTCCACCTCGTCCACGATGGCGTAGTGGTGGCCGCGCTGGACCGTGTCCTCCAGGCGCATGGCCATGTTGTCCCGGAGGTAGTCGAAGCCGAACTCGTTGTTCGTCCCGTAGGTGACGTCGGCCGCGTAGGCCGGGCGGCGCTGGGCGGGGGTCATCTGGGCCTGGATCAGGCCCACCGTGAGCCCGAGGGCCCGGTAGATCGGCCCCATCCACTCCGAGTCGCGCTTCGCCAGGTAGTCGTTGACGGTGACCACGTGGACGCCCTTGCCCGTGAGGGCGTTCAGGTAGGCGGGCATCGTGGCGACGAGGGTCTTCCCCTCGCCGGTCTTCATCTCGGCGATGTTCCCCTCGTGCAGCACGATCGCGCCCATCACCTGCACGTCGAAGTGCCGCTGGCCGATCGTGCGCCGCGCCGCCTCCCGGACGCAGGCGAAGGCCTCGGGCAGGAGGTCGTCGAGGGTCTCCCCGTCCGCCAGGCGTCGGCGGAACTCCTCGGTCTTCGCCGCGAGCTCGGCGTCGGAGAGCTCCTCGACCTCCGGCTCGAACGTGTTCACGATGCCGACGAGCTGCTCGAGGCGCTTCAGCTTGCGCCCCTCGCCGATCGTCGCGAGCTTGCTGATGACCACGGGGGGTCCTCCGGGGGGTCGGGGTTCCGCCCCTATCGTAGCCCAGGTCCGCGCCGACCCGGGCCGCCCGCCGAGGCCCGGACCGTCCGCCTCAGGTGATCTCGATCATCCTCTCCCGGACCGCGTAGACGACGGCCTCCATCCGGGAGTGGAGGTGCAGCTTCTCCAGGATGTTGCGGATGTGGTTCTTGACGGTGTTCTCGGAGATGTAGAGCTGCCTCGCGATGTCGCGGTTCGCGAGCCCCTGCGCCACGAGCCGGAGCACCTCGAGCTCCCGCTCGGTGAGCCTCGGACCAGGGACCTGGGGCCGGCCGCCCTCCCTCGAGACCTGGGCGAACTCGTTCAGGAGCTTGGAGGCCATCGAGGGGGAGATCCGCGACTGCCCGGCCCACACGGACCGGATCGCGTCGGCCACCTCCTCGATCGGGATCTCCTTGAGCAGGTAGCCCGAGGCCCCGGCCTTGATCGCGTCGTAGAGGTCGGCCTCCTCGTCGGAGATCGTGAGCATCACGATCTTGCAGTGCGGGAGGAGGTCCTTGATCTCCCGGGTGGCCTCGATCCCGGACCGCTTGGGCATCCGGACGTCCATCAGCACGACGTCCGGCATGAGCTCCTGGGCCCGCTGGACCGCCTCGGCCCCGTCGGAAGCCTCCCCCACGAGCTCCATGTCCGGCTCGCCGGCGAGGACCATCTCCAGGCCCCGGCGGAACAGGGCGTGGTCGTCGACGACCATCACCCGGAGCTTCTCCGCGTCGTTCCGCTCCTCGCTCACGTGCCCTCGGCCGGCGCCTCCGCCTCGGCCGCCTCCTCGGGCCCCCCGGGCCCGGCCGATCGTAGCACGGCCCGGGGCCCGGTCCGGCGCCGCCGACGCTCGTGGTGGTCCCGGACCTGCCGCTCCAGCCGCTCCGCGAGGACGTCGAGGGCGCCGTCCACGTCCTTCGCCTCGGCCTCGGCCCGGAACGTCCGCCGCGGGAGGTGGAGCGCGCCCTCGATCCTCCGGGCCCCATCGAGCCGCGGGTTGCGTTCCGCGATCACCTCGACCTCGAGACGCACGGCTCGGGGCTCCATCCGGGCCAGCCGGGAGAGCTTCCGCTCGGCGGAGCGACGGAGCTGCTCGGTGATCCGGACACCGCGGCCCTTGAGTGACAGTTCCATGCGGACCTCCTCCGGACGACGGCGGTGCGAGACGGGATGGAGAGGTGGGTCCCCGCCCGGCTGACCTGGTCTTTGCCCCCACACTCGCCTGCTGAGGGGATCGCCGCTCCCGCGGCTTAGCACCTTCTCCCGGTCCGGGCGGACCCGGCCGAGGCAGGGCTTACATCTAAACCGCACCATGCTCAGCGACCAAGGGTCACCTTACGTGGGTCGTTTCGCCTGCGGCTGGCATCGACTACCGGGGAACCGTTCCCCGGGCAACCACAGACCCGGACGGGGACCCACGGGCCGAGTATATCCGGCCGGGGGCCGCCCCAGGCAGGGCCCGTGCCGCCGCGAGCGCCACCACCTCCCGGGCCCCGGCCTCGACCAGGGCCCGGGCGCAGGCCGCCGCCGTCGCGCCGGTGGTGAGGACGTCGTCCACGAGGAGCACCGAGGCGGGCGGGTCCCGGACCGTTCGGAACGCGTTCCGCATCGCCCCCCGGCGCTCCGCGACCGGCCTCCGCGCCTGCGGAGGCGTCTCCTCCACCCTGACCAGGAGCCCCGCCACGGGGACGCCGAGCGCCCGGCCCACCGAGCGGGCCAGCACCTCGGCCTGGTCGTAGCCCCGGGCGGCCCGCCGCCGCCGCGACAGCGGCACCCAGGCGATCACGTCCGGGGACGGGCCGGCCACCGCGGCCATGGCCGGGGCCAGGGCCTCGCCGACCCGCCGCTGCCCGGAGAACTTGAGTCGGTGGACCGCCGCCCGCGCCGCTCCCTCGTACGCGAAGGCCGCCCGGGCCCCGGCGAGGGGCGGGGGCGGACAGCGGGGGCAACGCTCGACGTCGGCCTGGAGGGGGAGCCCGCACCGTCGACACCAGGGCGGCGACAGCGGGGCGAGGTCGGCCAGGCACCGGCCGCAGAACGGCCAGGGTCCCCGTGCGCAGCCCGCGCACCGGGGAGGGAAGAGCACCTCGAGCAGCCCCATCGCCGAGGGTTCCGACCCTATCGCCCGGCACCGACATCCCCAGGAGGAGCCGGGGCCCGGGGTCCGGCTCGGCTCGGGGGCGCCGCCCGTCCGGGGCTCAGGGGAGCGGGACCTCGAGGGTCCCGCGCCCCCGGCCCCGGCCGACCTCGATCCGGAGGCGGCCTTGGGAGCGGAGGAGGGGGTAGGCCACCACCGTCCCCTCACGGCGCCCCGCATCGAAGGCCTGCTCGACGATCGGCACCGGCTCCCCGTCCGCCGAGAGGCGGAGCGGGGGCAGCTCGGGGACATCGGCCGTGAGCCGGAGCTTCAGCGAGTCGCTCGACAGGTCGAGCCGCTCGACCCGGACCTGGACCCCACCGGCGGACACGAGCTTCGCCACCCGGACCTGGCCGCGGCGGACCGCGGCCCGCGGCCAGGGCACCGAGAACGGCCGCCCGCAGGCGACCCGGGCCGGATGGCCGTCGACCTCGAGGTCGATCTCGAGGCCGTACCAAGCGGGCTCGAGGTCGACGGTGGGGAACTCGAAGGGGACGAAGAGGTCCCGGCGCGGCGCCACGTCGACCACCGCCGGCCGCAGCCCCATCGGCCGGGCCAGGTCCCGCCCCACCGCCGCCACCCGGGCGCCGTGGATCCGGACCTGGTGAGGGTCGCGATCCTCGCCCCGCAGGACGAAGGCGCCCTTGATCGTGGCGGGGAACCGGTCGTAGTGGACCCGGATGCCGACCCCCCGCTCGACGATCACGCCGACCTCCGTTCGCGCAGCAGCGCCGCGAGGGAGGCCGCGAACGGCGGGCGGGCCACCCCGGCCTCGGTCACGATGGCCGCGACGAGCTCGGCGGGCGTGACGTCGAACGCGGGGTTCCGCGCAGGGGTCCCCGGGGGCGCCACCGGGACCCCGAGGGGGGCGGTCACCTCCGCCGGGTCCCGTTCCTCGACCACGATCCGCTCCCCCGAGGAGGTCGCCGGGTCGATCGTGGAGGTGGGGGCCACCACGTAGAGGGGGAGCCCGTGGTGGCGGGCCAGCACCGCCAGCCCGTAGGTCCCGATCTTGTTCGCCACGTCGCCGCTCGCCGCGATCCTGTCCGCCCCGACCAGGACGAGGTCTACCTCCCCGGCCCGCATCAGGGAGGCGGCGGCGGCGTCGGGGATCAGCTCGAACGGGACGCCCAGCCGGCCGAGCTCCCAGGCCGTGAGCCGAGCGCCCTGCCACACGGGCCGCGTCTCGCAGACGAGGACGCGGATCCGCTTGCCCTCGAGGTGGGCGCGGTAGATGACCCCCTGCGCGGTCCCGATCCCGCCGGTGCAGAGCATCCCCGTGTTGCAGATGGTGAGGACCCGGGCCCCCGCCGGGACGAGCTCCGCCCCCAGACGGGCCATCGCCGAGCAGGCCAGCGCGTCCTCCCGCTCGATCCGCCGCGCCTCGTCGAGGATCGCCGCGGGGACGTCGTCGTCGGGCCCGCAGGCCCGGGCCCGGGCCAGGGTGCGCGCCACCGCCCAGGCCAGGTTCACCGCGGTCGGGCGGGCCGCGGCCAGGGAGCGGGACGCGGCCTCGAGGTCGTCCAGGCCTCCAGGCGCGGCCTCCAGGCGCGCGGCCTCGAGCGCGAGCCCGTAGGCGGCGGCGATCCCGATCGCGGGCGCCCCCCGGACCGCGAGGGCGCGGATCGCCTCGGCCACCTCCGCGGCCGTCCGGCAGGGGAGATGCACCACCTCCTTCGGGAGGCGTCGCTGGTCGAGGACCGAGAGTTCGAGGGCCCGCTCGACGGTCCGGCCACGCTCCTCCCGCCGCTCCGAGGCGGCGAGGGCCAGAGGGCGGATCGGCGGCTCGGCGATCGCGCCCGGTGCGAGGCGGCCGGCGGCGCAGGCGACGGCGGCGAACGCGAGCTCGAGGGTGGCGGCGTGCGCGTAGACGCCGTGCGGCTCGCCCTCGCGCCAGCCCTCCGGCACGGACCCGGGGGGGTGGGCGTGGACCACGGCCCCCGGCCCCCGCTCCCGGTGGAGCCGGACGTGGACCCCGAGGTCGGAGGAGGCGCCGGGCAGGGGGCCGCCGAGCCCGCCCTCCACGACGTCGGCCGGCCCCAGGGCGTCGAGGCGGGCGCCGGTCCGCGTGATCCGGAAGGTCCGGCCGTCCCACCAGGAGAGGTTCCCCTCGCTCCCGCGCACGAGCCCGGCGCGGGCCATGGCGGCGCCCACGACCTCCAGATCCCGCAGGTCCCCGACGGCCCGGGCGGGCTCGATCAGGGCCCCGACGGTCCAGGGCGAGCCGGTCAGGTCCCCGACTCCCACGAGCGCAGGTACTCCTCCTGTTCCGGCGTGAGCCGGTCGATCTCGATCCCCATCGCGCGGAGCTTGAGGCGGGCCACCTCGGCGTCGATCTCGGCCGGCACGGGGTGGACGGCGGGCGCCAGGGCGCCGCCCTCCCGGGCGACCCACTCCACCGCGAGGGCCTGGTTCGCGAAGGACATGTCCATCACGGCGGCCGGGTGCCCCTCGGCGGCCCCCAGGTTCACGAGGCGCCCCTCGGCGAGGAGACGGAGCCGTCGGCCGTCCGGCAGGCGGTACTCGTCGACCGAGCCCCGGATCCGCCGCCTGGAGACCGCGAGCTCCTCGAGCGCCCCCTTGTCGATCTCCACGTCGAAGTGGCCGGCGTTCGCCAGCACCGCCCCGTCCTTCATCACCTCCAGGTGCTCCCTCCGGATCACCGAGGTGTCCCCGGTCACGGTGACGAACACGTCGCCCTCGCGCGCGGCATCGCGGAGCGGCATCACCCGGTAGCCCTCCATCGCGGCCTCCAGGGCCGGGAGGGGGTCGACCTCGGTCACGATCACCTGCGCGCCCATCCCCCGGGCTCGCGAGGCCACCCCCCGCCCGCACATCCCGTAGCCGCAGACCACCACCACCCGCCCGGCGAGCAGCAGGTTCGTGGCCCGGAGGATGGCGTCGATCGTGGACTGCCCGGTCCCGAACCGGTTGTCGAACAGGCGCTTGGTCCGGGCGTCGTTCACCGCGACGATCGGGTAGCGGAGCGCGCCGTCCGCCGCCATCGCCCGCAGGCGGATCACCCCGGTGGTGGTCTCCTCGGTCCCGCCGAGCACCTCGGCCACCTGCTCCGGCCGCTCCCGGTGGAGCCGCGAGACCAGGTCCGCGCCGTCGTCCATCGTGATCCGGGGCCGGCGGTCGAGGACCGCATCGATGTGGCGGTAGTAGGTCTCGTGGTCCTCCCCGCGGATCGCGTGGACCGAGATCCCGTCCCGCTCGCAGAGGGCGGCGGCCACGTCGTCCTGGGTCGAGAGGGGGTTCGAGGCGCAGAGGGCCACCTCGGCCCCGCCCGCCACGAGGGTCTCGACCAGGTTCGCGGTCTCGCTCGTCACGTGGAGGCAGGCCCCGATCCGGATCCCCTCGAGCGGCCGTTCCTCCTCGAACCGCTCCCGGATCTGGGCGAGCACCTTCATCTCGCCCCCCGCCCACTCGATCCGCTCCCTGCCCGCCTCGGCGAGGCCGAGGTCCCGCACGTCGCAGTCCATGCCGCCCACCCTTCCCTAGAGGAGCCGGAGGAGCTCCACGGTCACCCGTCCGATCACGTCCGCGGCCCGGGCCGAGGCCCGCAGCACCTCCTGGTGCGAGACGGGCGTCCCGGCGGCGTTCGTGACGAAGCTTATCCCCGCGACCCGCAGGCCCAGGGCCCGCGCCGCCACGGCCTCGGGCACCACGGACATCCCGACCACCGTGGCCCCGGCCCGGCGGAGGAACTCGACCTCGGCAGGGGTTTCGTAGGACGGCCCGGGGAGCGCCGCGTACACCCCCTCCCGCACGGCTGCCGGGCCGAGCACCCCCCGGGCCGCGGCGAGCGCCGCGTCGGTGAGCTCGGGGTCGTAGACCCGGGAGAGGTCGACGAAGGCAGGGGTGCCATCGGGCATCCGCCATCCGCGCAACGGGTTCTCTCCCATGAGGTTCAGGTGGTCGCGGAGGACCACGATCGCGCCGCCCGGGACCGTGGGATCGACGCCCCCCGTGGCCGCCGAGAGGATCACCGCCCGGGCCCCCAGCTCGGCCGCCACCCGGGCGGTGAGGGACGCCATGGCCATCCCGTATCCCTCGTAGTAGTGGACCCTCCCCTGGAAGCAGGCGACGGGCCGTCCCCCGAGCCTGCCGAGCCACAGGCGGCCCACGTGGCCGGGGACCGAGGGCGGGGGGAACCCCGGCAGCTCCCCGTAGGCCACCTCCACCTCGTCGCGCGCCCCCGCCAGCTCCCGGGCCACCCGGAGGGCGTCGCCGAGCCCGGAACCGAGCACCAGGGCAGCGGCGGGGACGAGGTCGGTCCGGGCCCGCACGGCGGCCGCCACCCGCTCCGGGACGCCGTCCCCAGGGCCGGGACGGGGCGGGCCCATCAGTGCCCCGAAGCGCGTGCAGCGAGGGCCCGCTTGAGCCGCTCGATGGCCTCCACCGGCGTGGGGTCCACACCCCGGAGCAACGCCAGGTACACGCTCACCAGGTCCCCCGTGGCCACCAGCGTGAACAGGCGCGCGAGGTCCGAGCGCCCGCTCGCCCACACCTCCTCGACCTCGGCCCCCGCCTCCCGGGCGAGTTCGATCGAGAGCGGGAACCGAACGGCGACGTCGGGGTGCTCGCCCCGGTGGCGGAGGGCCACCAGGAAGAAGCCCCGCCCGGCCCCCGCCGACCACCCCACGACCTCGTTGTGGTCGAGCTCGGGGAGGGCGGAGGCGAACGCCGGGACCTTCGCGTTCTCGTTCAGGTTCGTCTTCCAGCGGAGGGCCGCCGCCGCGCCGATGCCCTCGGCGCCCCAGATCACGGGGACCCGGCCCCGGAGCCGCCCGGCGAGGGCCTTCGCGGGGTTCCCGGGCCGCGCCGGCCCCAGGCGGTCGAGGAGCTCGGCGAGCTCGCGGCGGGTCTCCTGCACGTCCGCGCCCACCGGGGGGAGGATCCCCATCGCCTCGAGCGCCCCGACCGTGGCGAACGTGAGGTGCCCCACGGCGGCCCGGGGGGCGAGGAGCCCGACGGGGAGCCGGACCACGGCGGCCCCCGCCTCGGCGGCCAGCCGGGCGAGCGCGCCGCCCGACGTCACGGCCAGGGCCCGGCACCCACGGCGGAGCGCCTCCTCGAAGCAGGCCAGGGTCTCCGCCGTGTCCCCGGAGTAGGAGGAGCCCACGACGAGCGTGCGCGGCCCGCAGTGACCGGGCAGCTCCGGGCCCCGGACCACCTCGAAGGGGAGCCGGAGGCGGCCGCGCCACGCGGCGCGCAGGAGGTCCCCCGAGATCGCGGAGCCCCCCATCCCGCAGAGCACCACCGCCTCCAGGCCGTCCGCGGGCGGCAGGTCGGCCGCGGAGCGCCCCAGCTCGTAGCCGGCCCGGACGCCCTCCGGGAGCCGGAGCACCGCCTCGAGCATGCCCGACGGATCGGCCCGGGAGAGGACCGCCGCGTCGTCCAGGTCCACCACGCCCGAGCTCAGCGGCGCCGGCCCCCGCCGGCGGGCTTCTCGGCCTCGTCGATCAGCATCACCGGGATCCCGTCCCGCACCGGGTACCGGTAGCCGCACTCCCCGCGGCACACGATGCGCTCCTCGTCCTCGAGGTACTCGACCTCGCCCCGGCAGTTCGGACAGACCAGGAGCTCGAGCAGCTCGGGGTCGACGCTCACGACGCCTCCTCGTTCCCGCGGATGAGCCGCAGCACGAGCGCCGTCTTCTCCTCGAGCAGCTCCCTGGTCCGGGCCTCCACGTTCAGCCGGAGGAGCGGTTCGGTGTTGGACGGCCGCACGTTGAACCACCAATCGTCGAACTCTACCGTGAGCCCGTCGAGCCGGTCCTGCCTCCCGTCGCGGAACGCCTCCGCCAGCCGCTCGATCGCGGCCCGTGGGTCCTCGACGCGGGAGTTGATCTCCCCCGAGTCGTGGTAGCGGCGGTAGGGCTCGAGGAGCTTCGACAAGGGCAGCCCGGACTCGGACATCCGGCCCAGCACGACGACGGCGGCGATCAGGCCGGAGTCCGCGTTGTGGTTCTCGCGGAAGTAGTAGTGGCCGGAGTGCTCGCCGCCGAAGACCGCCCCGGTCTCCGCCATCACCTGCTTGATGAACGAGTGGCCGACCCGGGAGCGCACCGGGGTGCCCCCGTGCTCCCTGATCACCTCGGGGACCACCCACGAGCAGATCAGGTTGTGGACGATCGTCGCCCCCGGGTGGCGTTCCAGCATGTACTCGGCGACGAGGGCCGTCACGAGCGAACCCGAGACCCCCTCCGCCCGCTCGTCGACGAGGAACACCCGGTCGGCGTCGCCGTCGAAGGCGAACCCCACGTCGGCCCGGTGCTCGAGGACGGCGCGCTTGAGGTCCTCCTGGTTCCGGGGGTCGATGGGATCGGCGGGGTGGTTCGGGAACGTGCCGTCGAGCTCGGGGTAGAGGTGGACGAGCGTGAGCGGGAGCCGCGACATCACGGCCGGCACCACGATCCCCCCCATCCCGTTCGCGGTGTCCACGACGACCGTGAGCGGCCGCATCGCGGCCGGGTCCACGAACGACAGCACGTGCTCCACGTACCGATCGAGGAGGTCGCGCCGCTCCACGCGGCCCCGCCTGGGCGCGGGCGGGTACTCGTCGCGCTCCGCGAGGGCCCGGATCTCGGCGAGCCCCGTGTCCTGCCCCACGGGGCGGGCCCCCGACAGACAGAACTTGACCCCGTTCCACTCCGGCGGGTTGTGACTCGCGGTCAGCATCGCCCCCGGCATGCCGAGCTCGCCGGATGCGAAGTACAGCAGGTCGGTGGAGACGAGCCCGAGGTCGACGACGTCCGCGCCCCGCCCGGTCACGCCCTCGGCGAAGGCGGCCCCGAGCCGCTCCGAGGAGAGCCGGCAGTCCCGGCCCAGGAGGATCCGGGGCTCGCCTGAGAAGTGGGCGAAGGCGGCCCCGATCCGCCGCGCCACGTCCTCGTCGAGCTCGTCGGGGACCACGCCGCGGACGTCGTAGGCCTTGAAGATCCGGCTCAGGTCGCGGGACGCCACCGGCGGCCATCGTACCCGAGGCCGGGCGCGCGGGACCCTCGTGGGAGCGGTCCCGCGCCGGTCCGGAGGGGGATCCGGCGACGCCTGGCCTAGGAACGGGCCTCGACGACCAGCCCGATCACCGAGCGGAGGGGGATCTCCTGGCCCTCCCTCGTCCACCACTTCGCCTCGCACGCGTGACAGGTGGTGAACCGGAGCTCGGCGCCGTTCACGGTCATCGAGATCGTGATCAGCTCCCCGGTGCGGCACACCGGGCAGGTGCCTGCGGTCTTGGGGTCGCGCGTCATCTCGGCCCGATGGTCGGTGACGGCGGGCCGTCGGACCATAGCCCGAGGACCTCATTTCGCTCGACCGCCGTTCCCGGGACCGCATCGCCCGATCGGTGGACGGCCCATCCGCCGCCCGGGGCCGGACGGCCGCGCGTCACGCCGAACGACGGGGGACGGATCTAGGGGACGCGGGCGCCGCGCTCGTCCCGCACCGACCAGCCTCGGGGCGGGGTCAGGCCGTCCACGTGGGCACGGCACAGATCCAGGGAGCTGGGGTCGCGGTCCGGCGCGAGGTCGCCGACCACGACCTCCCACGCCTGGTAGCGGAGCGCGACGGTCGCGACCGGCTCCTGCTCGAACCGCATCCGGGAACAGGTCCGCATGCCCGTATCCTGATCACATCCGTGTGATCCTGCAAGCATCGGGCGCGACGCGATGCCCGTCCGCCGCGGCCCTCAGACGATCAGGACCTCCGTCCCCACGGGGACGATGCCGAAGAGCTCCTCGGCGTCCTCGAGGTACATCCGGATGCACCCGTGCGAGGCGTAGGTCCCGATCGAGTCGGCGTCGTACGTCCCGTGGATCCGGATCCCGGGGGCGTCGAGGTAGAGCGCGTGGGTGCCGAGGGGGTTGCCGGGCCCGGGCGGGATCACGAGCGGGAGGCCCGCTCCCCACCCCTCCGGGGCCGGGTTGTACCAGGTCGGGTTCTCCCGCTTGTCGACCACCACCCACTCCCCCGGCGGGGTCACGTACGGCGGCCGCGCGGTCGCCACCGGGTAGGTCTTCACGAGCTTCAGACCCCGGTAGAGGTAGAGCTCGTTCCGGGACCGGTCCACGACGATCGTGTAGCCCAGGCTCGCCTCGGTGACCTCGGGCTCCACGTCCTTCACCGGGAGCGACACGCGGGCGCGCCCTTCCTCCAGGGCCCGCCGGATCCGCGCCAGGGCCAACCGTTCCTTGAGGGCCTGCCCGACCCGGGACCGCTGCAGCAGCACCTGCCCGTCCTCCAGGCGGATCGCCGCGTCCCGGGCCGGCTCGGCCACCGCTCGGTACACCTCCTCCACGAAGGCCCGGACGGCCGCCTCGTCGTAGGAGTAGCCGACGGCGACGCTCCGCTCGACCGGGATCCCCCGGAACCGGTGCCAGAACCTCGCGGGGAGCGGGAACCCCTCGGCCACCGCCAGGGCCCGATCCACGGCTCCCTCCACGTCGGCCCGCATCCCGAGCTCCCTCGGGGTGACGACCCACGACCGGTCGGCGGCCGTGACCACGAGCTCGCGGTCGAGCGTCCGGTCGACCAGGGAGGCGACGGCCCGGATCGCCTGCCCGCGGGTCATGCCGGAGACATCGATCCCCTCGATCTCCACCCCCGGCAGGATCCGGTCGGCCCGGGCCGTCTCGTAGCGGTAGGCCGCCAGGGCGCCCCCGGCCCCGACCGCCACGAGCGACGCCAGCACGATCAGCACGAGGGGGAGGCCGCCCCCGAGCATCCGCCGCGCGTGCTTCCCCCGGCTCATCGTCGTCCGCTCTCCTCGTACCCGTTCAACGCCTCACGCGTCCGCAGGGTTCCGCCCCGGGGCCCGGCCCGCGCCGCCACGGGCCTCGCCCCGGGCGGTCGACCCGGCCCCGGTCCATCCTAGGACAACCCGCCGGACCCGCGGCTCACCGGCGCCACTCCCGGACCCACCGCTCGGGCACCGGGACCCCGAGCGCGGCGGCGTAGCCGGCGAAACCCTCTCGCCCGAGGGAGTTCGACGCCGAGGCCGCCACGAAGGTTCCCTCGGGGGCGACGGCCAGCACCGCGGCGCCCGGCAGGGCCTCGACGAAGGCGGCGGGCGCCGCCACGGTCGAGCCCCCGGGCACCTGGACCACGGTCGGCGCCGGCGGGGCGACCGCGCCGGCCCCGGGGAGGGCCACCAGGGTCACGGCCACCGGCGCGCTTCCCGGGTTCGCGAGGACCAGGCGCGGGTGGGCGGGGCGGCCCGCGACCGCGGGGAGGACGACCCAGGCCCGGGCCGGCACGGCGGCCCCGGGCACCGCCGCCTGGTCCCCGCTCGGCCCCGTGGAGCGACGGACCGCCGCCACGCCCGGGGCGCCGGCCTCCGCGTGGACGTCGAAGGTCGCGGCGCCCTGGGCGAGCACCGGGTAGGTGCGAGCCGACGACGGGGCCTGGGCCTCGTCCTCGAGGCCTTCCGCGATCGCGGGCCCCTCGGGCCCCAGGACGCTCACGCCGAGGCGCGCGTCCCGCTCCTCGCCGACGGCGGCCACGACCAGCTCGGACTGCCCGGAGCCCCCGGCCCCCGGCAGGAGCAGGCGCCTGGCCGCAGCCGGGACCCCGACCGCGCTCCGCACCTGGCGCTCCTCGCCCGAGAACACGAGCGAGGCCGCCGCCACCCTCCCCACCCCCACGTCGACGAGGGCCGACACCGTCCGCTCGCCGAGCTTCACCTCGTTCACACGGAAGACGGCGGCGCGCCGCGCGGGGAGCACCACGTCCGACCACTCCTTCGTCGTCACCGGAGGACCCTCCTCGGTGAGGAGCGTGATCGTGAGCACCGCATCGACGGCGAACGGGTTCATCACCACGAGGGAGGTTTCCTCTCCGCGCTCCGTCTCCCCATCGGGGAGGATGAGCCGGCGGGCCGGCGCGCCCAGGCACGCCTCCGCGGCGACCCCGTGCTCCTTCCCCCCCGCGCGGGCTACCCACCCGGCCGCCACCCAACCCCCGAAGTACTCGACGTAGGTGGCGGCCTCGCGGGCCCCGGCTGGGACGTCGGCCCGGAGCGTCCCGCCCGCGGGGACCTCGAGGAGGCGCGGCTCCCCCGGCCGCCGCCCGGAGAGGGACGTGAGCCGCACCCGGACGGGATCCTCCCCGGGGTTCGCGAGGACGACCCCGACCGACCACCCCGGCCCGCCCCCGTGCGGGCAGAGCCAGGCGCCCGAGGGAGCGCGGCCAGGGGCGGCGGCGGCGAGCGGCCGCGGGCCCACCTCGCGTTCCAGGTAGACCCCACCGGCGGCCACCGCGAGGACCGCGAGCGCCGTCGCGAGGAGCTGTCCCCGACCCCTCATCGGCCCGCCGGCTTCCTCGTGAGCCACAGCGCCACGGCCCAGAGGACCCCGAGCCCCGCGAGACCGACGCTCCGAGCGCCTCGCTCGGGCGGGATCACCCGGAAGGGCCCCGACGGGGCCTCGAACGCCGTGGCCCAACCGAACGCCTCCCACGGCCCCACCGTTCGGTCTCCGAACCGCATCCGCCACCCGGGCTGGAACCGCTCGGACAGGTAGACCAGGCCCTCCCCCGTTCCCGTCCCCACGATCGCGCCCGGGGTCCCGTCGAGGGGGACGGCCCGGGCGGCCGGTAGCGGCGGGAGCGCGGAGAGGTCGTCCCCGCGCGCCGCCTCGGCCCACCCCGGCGTCGGCACGAGCGCGGCGGGGGGCAGCGCCCGGGCGTTCCGATAGATCACGAGGCCGCCCGCCGGGACGAGGTCGAGGTCGAGCTGGGCGTCGAGCGCCGCTCGGGCTCCGGAGGGGAGATCCCCCTCGGCGGCGACGACGTAGCGGACCCCGAACGGCGCCAGGAGGGAACCGCCGTGGCGGGTCGTGCCCGAGAGGATCTCGCCGAGGACCGCCTCGAGCGCTCCCAGGGCGCGGGGGTCCTCGCCCCGCCCGAGGTCGAGGGCCCGGACCCCGCCGCGATCCCGCACCGCGTACCGGACCGAGGAGCTTCCCGCCTCCACCAAGCCCTGCGGGTCGCCGCCCGGGGGCGGGAAGGGCTCGCCCACGGCCCGTCCGAGCCACAGGACCCGGAACGCGCTGGACCCGTCCGAGGCGATCACGGTCCAGGCCGGCGGGAGGGCACCGGGGCGGACCGCCCAGCCACCGACCGCCGCGGCGACGGCCTGGGCCCCGATGCCCACCGCCATCGATGCGGCCAGCAGGGCGGCGAGCACCTGCCGGGAGCCGAACGCCTCCCGGACCACCGCCCCGAGCGTCGCCCGCACCCCGAGCCCCACGAGCGTGGCCTCGGCCGTCGCGGCGAGGGCGGCGTAGGCGGGCGCGTTCGCGGCCGGTCCCGGGAGCCACCGCGCGGCCGACGCCCACGCCAGGCCGGTCCCCGCCGCCGCGGCCAGGAACATCCTCCAGGCCTGGCCCCGCTCCTCTCGCCCGGCGATCGCCAGCGACAGGGCCGCCGCCACGGGGAGGAACCACGCCGCGGGGGACGAGCCCGGTCCCCGCCCCAGCACGAGATGGGCAGCGTCGGCCACGTCGGCCCGCCCCACCAGCGACCCGAGGCCGATCCCGCGCGCGAGGCCCGGCACGATGGGGAAGACGAGCGCTCCGCCGGCGGCGGCCGCCCCGGCGGCCACGAGGAGCCCGCGCACCGGCGAACGGGAGGCCAGGAGGTGGATCCCGACCAAGGCGGCGGCGGCGAGGACGACCCCGGGCTCGAAGGCGGCGCCGATCGCGAGCGGCACCCCGGCCCCCGCCGCGAGCCGCCACCCAGGCTCCCCGCGGCCTCCGCGGAAGGCCGCCTCGAGCCGCTCGGCGAACGGGGGGAGGACCGCCGCCACGACGAGCAGCCCGATCCGGCCCTCCGAGAACGCCCACAGGACGACGGCGGACATCGCGTAGGCGGACCCCGCGGCGACCGAGGCCACCCGGTGGCCCGTGCGGCGGAGCGTCGCCCGGTAGCACATCGCCCCCGCCACCGGGACCCCCGCGCCCAGGACCACCTTCTGCGCGAGCGCGGGGCTCCCGCCGAGCAGCCAGGAGAGCGCCCCGAGGGCGGCCAGGGCCGGGCTCGCCGCCTGCGAACCCCCGAGGCCCACGGTCCGGTGGGCCGAGACGAGCTCGCGGAAGAACGCCCCGGCCGAGGCGGGGAAGGCTGGGAGCACGCCGCCCTCGAGCACCTCCCGCCCCACGAAGGAGCGGATCGCCAAGGCGCCCACGAACGTCGCGAGGACCGAGGCGACGAGCACCGGATGGGCCCGGGCGAGGGAGGCCGCATGGACCCGGACCGACGCGGCCTCCTCGGCGTCGAGCTCCTGCTGCTCGGCGATGATCCGACCCGCCGCCTCGATCCACCGCGGCATCCGCACCAGCGCCGGTTCCATGAACCGGCGGACGTCCCGGTCCCGGACGCGCCGGACCGCCTGGGCGCGCGCCCGGCGGCGGATCGTCCCGGGCAGGTGGCGGGCGTTCCACAGCCAAGCCGCCACGATGTCGACCGCCTCCTCGAAGCGACGCGACAGCGCGAGCGCGGAGACCCGGAGCGCGGCGAGCACGGCCGAGAGCGGGAGGAGCCACCCGAGCGACGGAGCGGCGTAGTTCTTGAGCATCGCGGCGAGCGCCGCCCGTTCGGCGTAGTAGCGCTCGGTCCGCCGCCGTCCCACCGGCCGCTCCCCCCGGCGGGCCGCCCCTCGGTGGCGGACGGTAGCGAGCGGGGTGAACAGCACCCGGAACCCGGCGAGCCGCGCCCGCCAGCAGAAGTCCAGGTCCTCGTGGTGGGAGGCCAGTCGCTCGTCGGGGGGGCCGATCCGCCGCCACGCCTCCCGCGAGACCAGCATGGCCACGGACGAGACGAACAGGACCTCGCGGACGCGGTCGTACTGGCCGTGATCCACCTCCCCGTCCTGGAGCGGCGAGGCCGGGTGGCCGAAGCGGTCGGCGGTCCTTCCCACCTCGAGGAGCACGCGCGGGTCATCCCACTCGACCACCTTCGGGCCCACGACCCCCACCCGCTCGACCCCCTCGAGGGTGGCCGCCTCCACCATCCGTCGGACCGCGTCGGGGGAGAGGACGGTGTCGTCGTGCAGCAGGAGGAGGAAGTCGGCCTCGTGGGCCGCGGGCACCCGCTCGAGCGCCGCCCGGACCGACCCGGCCATCCCTGCGTTCCGCCCCAGGGCCAAGACCCGGCCCGGCCCCAGGGCCTGCTCGAGGAGTTCGGTCGAGCCGTCCCGGGAGCCGTTGTCCACCGCGAGCACGCCGAGGCGCGGATAGGTCTGCGCAGCGAGCGCCTGGAGGCACTCGCGCAGCCAGGGCGCCCCGTCCTTCACGATCAGCAGGACGAGGACGCTCGGGACCCCGGCCTTCGGTTCGGCGCGGGTCGTGGAGGGGTGCGACCTTCGGCGCACGGGCGCCGGGGAGCCTAGCACGCGGGCGCGCGCGGAACGCGGAAGGGGGGCCCGGAGGCCCCCCTCACGCACGCACGACGGAACCTAGCGCTTCTTCGCGGCGGGCCGCTTGGCCGAAGCGCGCTTCCGCGCCGTCGACCGCTTGGCGGGCGACCGCTTGGCGGCGGTCGACCTCTTGGCGGCGGTCTTCTTCGCCGTCGCCTTCTTGGCGGCGGTCTTCTTCGCCGCGGTCTTCTTCGCCGTCGCCTTCTTGGCGGCGGTCTTCTTCGCCGCGGTCTTCTTCGCCGTCGCCTTCTTGGCGGTGGCCATCCGTCACCCCCTTTCCGACGTCAGGACGCGATCCGTTTGAGCCTCCTCCGCTCCCGTTCGCTCATCCCGCCCCACACCCCGTAGCGCTCGTCGCGACGGAGCGCGTAGTTCAGGCACTCGATGCGAACGGGGCACTCCGCGCAGATCCGCTTCGCCTCCCTCGATGAGCCTCCCTTCTCGGGGAAGAAGATCTCGGGGTCGAACTCGCGACACCGCGCGCGTTCCTGCCAGGGGATGTAGTGGTGCACCGTCCTCCCTCTCCTCCAGGATCACATGCGTGTGATTCTGAAGGGTTCCCTCCCTCCGTGGCAAGACCCGGAGCCAGGTTCCTTCGAACGCCTCCACCACGTCTCCCCAAGGGGGAATCGTGGATGGCCCGGCGGGCGGATGCAAGGGGTTACGGCCGGTTTCTCCCGGATCCCAGATCGTCAAGCGGATTTACGGATCCGGTCAATCCGGTTGACGGACCGACACGAGCTCGTACGTCGTCGTGCGCTGCGCGGGGATCCTCCCGATCTCCCGGATCGCCCGCTGGAGCTCCGCCGGTTCCTTCCGGATCCCGTGCTCCGCCCCCGCCATCCGGCTGATCGTCTCCTCCATCAGGGTTCCGCCGAAGTCGTTCGCCCCGCCTCGGAGGATCTCCTGGCAGGCGGGGATGCCCATCTTCACCCACGACACCTGGACGTTCGGGACGAGCCCGTCGAGGAGGATCCGGGCCAGCGCGTGCATCCGTCGGTTCTCCTCGTGGGTCGGTCCGGGGCGGGCCTTCCCCGCGAGGTAGATCGGCGCGTTCTGGTGGACGAACGGGAGCGGGACGAACTCCGTGAAGCCGCCGGTGTCGGTCTGGATCCGGGCGATCCGCCGGAGGTGGGCGACCCAGTGCGGGGGGGCGTCGACGTGCCCGTACATGATCGTCGCGCTCGACCGGATCCCCAGGCCGTGGGCGGTCCGCACGATCTCCTCCCACGTGTCCGCGGGGAGCTTGCCCTTCGTGAGGTGCCAGCGGACGTCGTCGTCGAGGATCTCGGCGGCGGTCCCGGGGATCGTGTCGAGGCCGTGGCGGCGGCACTCCTCGAGGAACTCCCGGAAGGAGATCCCGAGCTTCGTCGCGCCCGAGAGGATCTCCATCGGGCTGAAGGCGTGGACGTGGAGGTCGGGGACGCGGCCCTTCACCGCATCCAGGAGGTCGAAGTAGAACGTGCCGGGCAGGTCCGGGTGGATCCCGCCCTGCATGCACACCTCGGTGGCGCCGGCCCGGCGGGCCTCCTCGGCCCGGGCCGCCACCTCCTCGAGCGTGAGCGTGTAGGCCTCGGGATCCACCTCCCGCTGGGCGAAGGCGCAGAACCGACACCCCACGTAGCAGACGTTGGTGAAGTTGATGTTGCGGTTCACGACGTAGGTCACGACGTCGCCGACCGCCTCCCGTCGGAGCCCGTCGGCCACCCGGCAGAGGGCCTCGAGCGCCTCCCCCTCCGCCCGGAACAGCACGAGGGCGTCGGCGTCGGAGAGCGGGCGGTGGGCCTCGGCCTTCGCCAGGGCCCCCCGGACCTCGGCCTCGAGCCGCCGTGGCGCCACCCGCTCGCGCGCCCAGCGGCGGGTCAGCTCGGGCGCGTCGTCGAAGCTCCCGTAGACGTCCTGGGCGTCGGCCCGGAGGCCGGCCCCCGGCCCCTTGGCGAACGTGAGCGCGATCGTCCGCGGCTTCCAGGCGACGTCGGGGTCCTGCCAGGGCACGCCCTCTGGGATCCGCCCCGGCGCCGCCAGGCCCTCCTCGTCGGCCAGGGCCGCGACCGGCGCCCGCATCTTCCCCGCGAGGAACGGGTCCGGCCGCAGGGCGTACTCCGGGTAGATCGCGAGCCGCTCCCGGAGCACGAGCCCCCTCCCCCTCGTGGCCTCCTCCAGGCGGTCCAGCGCCGGCCAGGGCTTCTCGGGGTTCACGTGGTCGGGCGTGAGCGGGGAGACCCCGCCCCAGTCGTCGATCCCCGCGTCGAGGAGCCGGGGGAACCCGTCCTCCGAGAGGTTGGGCGGGGCCTGGACGTGCATCCGCGGCCCGAGCACCACCCGGGCGGTGGCGACCGCCGCGAGGAACTCCTCGGCATCCGGGGGCGGGGCGTCGCGCATCGGGGTCCCGGGCTTGGGGACGAAGTTCTGGACGATCACCTCCTGGACGTGCCGGTAGCGACGGTGCACCTCCCTGATCGCGAGGAGGGACCCGGCCCGCTCGCGGAGCGTCTCGCCGATCCCCACCAGGATCCCGGTGGTGAAGGGGATGGCCAGCCGCCCCGCGTCCTCGATCGTCCGCAGGCGGACGGCGGGGACCTTGTCCGGGGACCCGTGGTGCGGCATGCCGCGCCCCAGGAGGCGGTCCGAGGACGACTCGAGCATGAGCCCCATCGAGGCCGAGACGTGCTTGAGGCGGGCGAGCTCCTCGTACCGCATCACGCCGGGGTTGAGGTGCGGGAGGAGGCCGGTCTCCTCGATGACCCGGATGGCCACCGCCCGGAGGTAGTCCAGGGTCGAGCGGAACCCCCGCTCCTCGAGCCAGGCCCGGGCCTCGGGGTAGCGGTCCTCGGGCCGGTCGCCGAGGGTGAACAGCGCCTCCTTGCACCCCAGACGCCGGCCGGCCTCGGCGATCGCGACGGCCTCCTCGGGCGTGAGGTAGGGGCGGGCGACCCGCCGCGGCGGCTTGGCGAACGCGCAGTAGTGGCAGCGATCGCGGCAGAGCATCGTGAGCGGGATGAAGACCTTCCGCGAGTACGTGACGACGTCGCCGTGGCCGAGCCGTCGGAGCCGCCTGGCCACGGCGAGGAGCCGCTCCAGCTCCTCCCCCCGCGCCGCCAGGAGCGCGGCCACCTCGTCCACCGAGAGGGCCTTCCCGGCCTCGGCCCGGGCGACCGCCCGCCGGACGAGGCCGGGCGGAGGGACTTCGCCCGGGGAGGCCCGCGGGGGGCGACGGGGCGCCGTCCGGTCGGGCATCGCGAGGGAGCAGCCTACTACGCTATCCGGCATGGACGTGGCGGCCCTGGCGGGCGGGGTGGGCGCGGGGAAGTTCCTCCGCGGCCTGGCCCGGGCGGTGGGCGAGGCGGGGGTCACCGCGATCGTGAACACCGCCGACGACATCGTGATGCACGGGCTCCGGGTCTCGCCGGACCTGGACTCGGTCACCTACTGGCTCGGGGACGTCCACGACCGCGAGCGCGGGTGGGGCCGGCGCGGGGACTCGTTCCGCGCGACCGAGGAGCTCCGGCGGTTCGACCCCGAGGCCGCCTGGTTCAACCTCGGCGACCTGGATCTCGCCACCCACCTGTTCCGCACCCGCCTCCTGCGCGAGGGTCGTCCGCTCTCCGAGGTCGCGACCCGCGTATCGGCGCGGTTCGGGGTCCGCGCGCGGGTGCTCCCGATGACCGACGACCCCGTCACCACGGTGGTCACGGTCCGCGCGGGGGACGCCGTGGAGCGCCTGCACTTCCAGGAGTACTGGGTCCGGCGGGGGGCCCGGGACGAGGTCCTGGGGATCGACTACGAGGGCGCCCCGCGGGCCCGCCCCGGGCCCGGGGTGCTGGAGGCGATCGAGGGCGCCGAGGCCGTCGTGATCTGCCCCTCGAACCCCGTGGCCTCGATCGGGCCGATCCTCGCGGTCCCCGGCATCCGGGAGGCGGTGGCGGCCCGGCGGGGGCGGGTGGTGGGGATCTCGCCGATCGTCGGCGGGGCGCCCCTCGCCGGGATGGCGGATCGGCTGATGCCGGCCGCCGGCCTGGAGGTCTCGGCGGTCGGCGCGGCCCGCGCCTACGAGGGCCTCCTCGCCGGCTGGGTGATCGACCGGGTCGACCGGGACCTCGCGCCCAAGATCGAGGAGCTCCTCGGGATCCGGGTCGCGGTCCTCGACACCGTGATGCGCGACGACGCGAGCGCCGAAGCCGTGGCCCGCGCCGCGCTCGGGCTGCTCGGATGATCGCGGGGATGGGCGTCGAGGTCCTCCCGGTCCGGGGGGTCCCCGAGGTCCGTCCGGGGGACGACCTCTCGACGCTCCTCGCCAAGCCGCTGGCGGCGCTCGGGGCCCGGAGCGGCGACGTCGTGGCCGTGACCCAGAAGGCGGTGTCCAAGGCCGAGGGGCGCCTCGTTCCCGCTGCGGAGGGGCGCGCGACCTGGGTCGAGCGCGAGGCCCGGCGCATCGTGGCCCGCCGCGGGGAGCTCCTGATCGCCGAGACCCGTCACGGCTTCGTGTGCGCGAACGCCGGCGTGGACGCCTCGAACGTGCCCGACGGGTTCCTCTCGCTCCTGCCCGAGGACCCGGACGCGAGCGCGGAGCGGCTCCGGGTGGACCTCTCCCGCGCGCTCGGCGTCTCCCTCGCGGTCGTGATCACCGATACGTTCGGCAGGCCCTGGCGCCGGGGGCTCGTGAACGTCGCGATCGGCTGCGCTGGGCTGCCCGCCCTCGTGGACCTCCGGGGCACGACCGACGCGGAGGGACGGATCCTCGAGGCGACCGTGGTGGCGCTGGCCGACGAGGTCGCCGCCGCCTCGGGCCTCGTGATCGGGAAGGCGGACCGGGTCCCCGCGGCGCTCGTCCGAGGGCTCCGGTGGTCGGCGGCCCCCGGCCGGGCCGTCGACCTGATCCGCCCCCCGGCCGAGGACCTGTTCCGGGAGTCGCCGCTCCAGGCCATCGCGGCCCGCCGGACGATCCGGGCGTTCGGGCCCGGTGAGGTCCCCCGGGAGGCGGTGGAGGAGGCGGTCCGCGCGGCCTGCACGGCGCCCGCCCCCCACCACACCCGGCCCTGGCTCTTCGTCGCGCTCGCCTCGGCCGCCGCTCGCCGGCGGTACCTGGCGGCGATGGCCGCCGCCTGGCGGGCGGACCTCGAGCGCGACGGCCTGGCGCCGGCCGCCATCGAGCGGCGGCTCGCGCGCAGCGACGAGGTCCTCGGCCGGGCACCGCTCCTGGTGGTCCCCGCGGTGCGGCTCGAGGGCGCGCACGCCTACCCCGACCCCGAGCGGGCAGGGGCCGAGCGCGACATGTTCCTCCTCTCGGCGGGCGCCGCGATCCAGAACCTCCTGCTGGCGCTCCACGCCCAGGGCCTCGCGTCCTGCTGGATCTCGAGCTCGCTGTTCTGCCGGGAGGAGGCCCGCGAGGCCCTCGGCCTGGAGGAGGCGTGGGAGCCGATGGGCACGGTGGCGGTGGGCCCCCCGCCGAGCGACGCACCGCCCCCCCGCCCGCCCCTCGACCTCGAGGGTAACCTGCGGTACGCCTGACGCCTACGCCAGCAGGCCCCGCACGAAGTACCAGACGAAGACCGCGGAGACCGCGTAGAGGAGCGGGTGCACCTCGCGCCACCGCCCCCGCAGCACCGCGATCGCCGTGTAGGCGATGAACCCGGCCCCCACCCCGTTCGTGATGCTGTAGGTGAACGGCATCATCCCCACCGTGAGGAGCGCCGGGATGCCGATCCCCGGATCGGCCCAGTCGATCTCTCGGACCAGGGTCATCATGAAGTAGCCCACGATCACGAGGACCGGGGCCGTGGCCTCCGGCGGGATCACGCCGGCCAGCGGCGAGGCCACGATCGAGACGAGGAACAGCGCCCCGACCACGACCGCGGTGAGGCCGGTCCGGCCGCCCTCGGACACGCCCGCCGCGCTCTCGATGTAGGTGGTGTTGGAGGAGGCCGAGGCGGCGCCGCCGGCGGCGGCCGCGAGGGAATCGATCAGCAGGACCCGGTTGATCCCCGGGAGCTTCCCCTCCCGGTCGAGGAGCCCGGCCTCGCCGGCGATCCCGATCACCGTGCCCATCGTGTCGAAGAAGTCCGAGAGCATCACCGAGACGACGAGGGCCACGGCGGTGAGGAACGGGACCGCGTCGAAGACCCCGGTGAGCGAGAAGTCCCCGAGCAGCGAGAAGTCCGGGGTCCCCACGACCCGGCTCGGGATCCGGGCCACGTCGGGCCCCACCGCCTCCCAGAGCCGCCCACCCCCGAACCCCTCGTTGATGACGATCGCGAGGACGGTCGTGGCGAGGATCCCCACGAGCAGCGCCCCCCGCATCCGCCGGGCCACGAGCCCCGCCGTGATCACGAACCCGAGGGCGAACGTGAGCATCCGGAGCGACGTGAAGTCGGGGTTGAGGGTGACCGGCGTCCCCTCGCCCTTGATCACCACCCCGGCGTTCACGAGGCCGATGAACGCGATGAACAGGCCGATCCCGATCCCGATGGCGCGCTTGAGGTCCATGGGGATGGCGTTCAGCACGGCTTCCCGGAACCCGGTGAGCACGAGGACGGTGATCGCGAGGCCCTCGAGCACGATCACCCCCATCGCCTGCGGCCAGGTGAGTCCGAACCCTCCGACCAGCGTGAAGGCGACGAACGCGTTCAGCCCCAGGCCCGCCGCCAGCGCGAACGGGTAGTTCGCCACGACCCCCATGAGGATCGTCATCACGCCGGCGACGAGCGCCGTGACCGTGAGGACCTGGTCGAAGGGGAGGCTGCGACCCGTGGGATCCGGCACCGACCCGAGGATCGCCGGGTTCACGAACAGGATGTAGGCCATCGTGAGCCAGGTCGCCAGGCCCGCGACGAGCTCGGTACGGACGGTGGAGCCCCGCTCGCTCACGTGGAAGAACCGGTCCAGGGCGCTCACCGGCCCCTGCCCCCGATGCACGTCCGTCGCCACGGCGCACCCCCTGCGCACCATCGGCCGCGAGACCGGCCGGACCCCGGCGGGGAAGGCGTGGGAAACCTACGACACCCGCGCGCGCCGGGCAACGCCGGCCGCGACGTCTATCCTGGGTCCGTGGCGAAGGGCAGGCGGACCGGCTCGCCGGTCGAGCCCCGGCGGCTCACGAAGGCCGAGCGGAAGGAGCGGGCGCGCTTCGAGCGGGAGCAGCTCCGCCGGGCCATGGCCCGCCGCCAGCGGGACCGGCGGGTCCTCACCGCGGCCCTCGTGGCGGGCGCCCTCGCCCTGGGGGCGTTCCTGATCCTCCGGCCGGCCGGGGAGCGCGGGCCGACCGGGGGCCTCCCCGGGCTCCTGTCGACGACCGCGCCCTGGGATGCGAACCAGGCGCAGCTCGAGGCCCGCCTGGCGCGCCTGGGGCTGCCTCCCGTCGGCGGGGCGCTGCACATCCACGCGCACCTCGACGTGTTCGTGGACGGCGCTCCCGTCACCGTCCCCGCCGACGTCGGCATCACCGCGGCCACCCACGCTCCCCTGCACACCCACGACGCGAGCGGCGTGATCCACGTGGAGTCCGCCGTGGCCCGGACCTTCACGCTCGGGGAGTTCTTCGACGTCTGGGGGATCCGGTTCACCGACCGCTGCCTCGGGGGGTACTGCGCGTCGGGCGAGGATCGGCTCCGGGTCTTCGTCGACGGGCGGCAGGTGGAGGGGGGCTTCCGCGACGTGCCGCTCGAGGACCGTTCCGAGATCGTGGTGGCCTTCGGGACCCGGGCGGAGCTCCCCGACCCCATCCCCTCCTCCTACGACTTCTCCTCGCTCGAGGGCTAGGTCGGGTGGCGAAGCAGCGGAAGCGGCGCAGGCGGCCCGCTCCGACCGCGGTGGAGGCGGGGAGGCCGGCGCCGGGAGCGCCCCCCGCGAGGGGCCCGGACCGACGGGCCCGGAAGGAGGACGCCCGACGGGCCCGGGAGGCGGCCCGACGCCGGGCCCGGTGGACCGGGGCGCTCCGCCGCGCAGCGGTCTTCGCACTGGCCGGGGCGCTCGCGGTCGCGGCCTACCTCTGGCTCACCAGGGCCCCGGGTTCGGGCATCGTCGGGGAGGCCGCCCTCCGGGCGGCCGAGGCGGCCGGCTGCGGCGCGATCGAGACCCCGGTCCGACCGGAGGAGGCGGTCGGTGGGCTCCACCTGGAGCCGGGCCAGCCGTACACCTACCCTCGGCATCCCGCGACCTCCGGCTACCACGACCCCTCCCCCTTGCCCCCCGAGCCGAAGGTCTACGAGAGCCCGGTGCCCGAGACGCGGGCCGTCCACAACCTCGAGCACGGCTACGTGATCGTGTACTACCGCGCCGAAGGTCCGGACGCCCTGCCGAAGGCGGTCGTGGACCGTCTGGCGAGCATCGTCCGGGGGGAGGACGAGGTCCTCCTGGCCCCGTACCCGCTCCTCGACGATGGCGTCGCGCTCGCGTTCACCGCCTGGAACAAGCTCTGGGAGTGCCCGGCCGGCATCACGCCCTCCCAGGCCGCGACGATGCTCGAGGGCTGGATCCGGGCCTACCGGAACTCCGGGAGCGCCCCCGAGCCCGCCGCCTGAGCCCGGAGCGGCGGCCCCGCCGGGCCCTCGCCTGCCTCAGGCCAGCCGGCAGCGGCCGGCGGGCGAGCAGACGATCCGGCCGCCCTCGAAGTCGGCGGCCTCCCCGCCCCCCGCCCGGGGACGCACGTCGCTCGTGGGGAACCCGAGACGACCGCCCGCGCCCCCGAGGTCGAGGTAGAAGCCGAGGACCGGCCCGTGGAGCTCGAAGGCGCCGACGTCCTCCTTGAAGTAGATCCGCCCGCCGTCGAACCCGGCCCGGGCGCAGGCCGTCCGGTCGCATCCCGCCTGGGCCCGGAGCGGGACCGCCCCCGAGCGGGGCAGGCCGAGGACGCTCCCCGCCTCGCCCAGCGCCCGGTACTTCTCGTAGATCGGGCCCCGCAGCCACACGGTCGCCCCGACCGCGTCGTTCCGGTAGATGGCCCCGATCGCGAACCGCTGACGCAGTCCGCCGGGCACGCGGACCTGGGGGGTCGCGGGGAGCCCCGGCGCGCAGCCCAGCGCGTCGTACTTCGCGCGGATGTCGCCGACCACGTTCTTGTCGACGTTGATCCACACCCGGTCGTCCCGGAGGCCGAGGCCCACGCGGAGCTCCCCCCCGGAGATCCGGGCCTCCCCCGCGTCCCCGCGCACGAGGATCGAGACGATCCGGCCGGACACGCCCCGCACGGCCGCGGCGAACCCACGGACGGTCCCGATGTCGCCGGTGTAGGGGCGGAGGCGCTGGGTGACCTCGTCGGCGGTGAACGAGACCTCCCAGACGCGGCTCGGGTTGGCCGGGGTGTAGTCGCCGGGGTCGCACACCCCGCGGAGGTAGGGGATCGGCGTCCCGCCCCACACGTTCTCGTTGTCCTCGGTGTACCCGCCCGAGGAGGAGGAGTAGAAGGCGGTGATCACCTCGCCCTCGTGCACCACGACCTCGCCATCGGTGGCGTCCACGGCCCGGACCCACCGCTCGCCGTCCGCGCCGGCCTCCTTGTCCCACCCCACGTAGACCTGGTCGGCGGCGGTCGCGTAGAGCGCGCAGTTGCACACCGGTCGGTGCTGCCCGTAGGCGGCCTTGGCGAACGCGTAGGTCCGGGCCGCCACGGCCTGGGCCTCGAGCGCCTCTGCCGGCCAGCTGCTCGGGACCTCGCCCAGCCCGTACAGGTACTCCTGGGGGGCGACGGAGAGCACCAGGCGGATCCGACAGGCCGACGGGCAGTCGTACAGGTTGAACTCGATCCAGCCGCGGGCGTAGGAGTGGCCGGCCTCGGCGATCCGGACCCTCGCCCCCTGGGGCGCGTACACCGCGAACAGATCCGCGTCGGGCCCGCCGACCGGGCCCCCGACCGGGGCCCCCGAACCGTCCAGGATGCTGTACCGGGAGTCGCGCACCCGCACCGTCCAGGTCTCGCCGGTCGGGATGGTGGCCACCGGCTCCCCGCCGGCCCCGCCCAGACGCAGCTCGACCCCGGCCTCCTCGGCCTCGAGGTGGACCCTGCGCTCCCCCTGGGCGAGCCCGATCCGGAGCCGGGCCGGACCGTCGTCGACCCGTCGCACCTCCGTCCCGGTGTAGAAGTGCGTGAGGATCTCCTCGTGGGACCACCCCCGGAGGGCGAGCCCGTAGGCGCCCCACTGCGACAGCCCGAGCCCGTGCCCGTAGCCCGAGCCGTAGAAGGTGAAGCGCTCCGCCGCCCGGGCCGGCGCTGGGCCGAGCAGCGACGCGGCGACGAGCAGGAGCAGGATCGTTCGACGCATGGTGGGTGAGGAGCCCGCACCCTATCACAACGGACCGCCCGATCCCTGGGTTACGCTCCGGGGATCGACGACCTCTCCCGCCCCGAGCCGCGCGCCCTCGAGGGCGAGCCCCGGCGCGACGCGGGCCCCCTCCGCGAGCACGCAGCCCACGACGGTCGCCCCGTCGCCGACCTCGGCGGCGGGGCCAACGATCGAGGCCAGGACCCGGGCGCCGGCCCCCACCCGGGCCCGGGCCAGGACGATCGAGTCGTCGATCTCGGCGTCGGGGCGGACGACCGCGCCCGGGCCCACCGAGACCCACCGTCCGAGGTGCGCTCGGAGGTCCACCCGCGCCTCGGGGGAGACGTACGGTGCCGGGTAGCGGATCCCCCGGACCTTCCCCTCGAGGAGATCGAAGTGGGCCTGGAGGTACTGCTCCGGCGTCCCGAGGTCGAGCCAGTAGGCCTCGCCGCGGAACCCGTAGATGCGCCGCCCCTCCGCGATCAGCGCCGGGAACACCTCGCGCTCGATCGAGAGGGGCCGCGCCCTGGGCCAGCCCCGCAGCACCGCGGGGTCGAGGAGGTAGATCCCGGCGTTCACGTCCCCCGGCACGGGCTCCTCCGGCTTCTCCCTGAACTCCCGGACCCGGCCGTCGGTGGCGGTGAGGACCAGGCCGAAGGGGCGGGCGTCCTCCGCCCGGTGGAGCGCGATCGTGACCTCCGCCCTTCGCTCCTCGTGGAAGGCGCGCATCGCGGTGAGGTCCAGGTCGGTCAGGATGTCCCCGTTCAGCGCGAGGAACGGCTCGTCGCCCAGGTGCTCGAGGGCGTTCACGATCGCGCCGCCCGTCCCGAGCGGTTCCTCCTCGGTGATCCAGACGATCCGCGGGCGCCCGTGGCGGGCCTCGATGAACGAGCGGAACCGCTCCTCGAGGTAGGAGGAGGAGAGGACCGCCTCGTGCACCCCGTGGGCGGCCAGGTGGTCCAGGACGTGGTCCAGGGAGGGCCGGTCCACGAGCGGCACGAGCGGCTTGGGGATGGTCTCGGTGAGCGGGCGGAGGCGGGTCCCCTCCCCGCCCACGAGGACGACGGCCCTCACCTTCGCCTCCGGGCGTCGCGGAGCGCGACCAGCTCCGCCCGGACCCGCAACACGATCCGGGCCAGGGGCAGGAGGGCCCGACGCCACCCCCGGGCCCGGTGCTTCGCGAAGTACCGGTAGGCGCTCCGGGAGTGGATCAGGTGCATCCGCCGCGACCGGCCGGTCGAGACCCCGCCCTCGTGGAGGACCTCGAGCTCCGGCGTGAACAGGACCCGCCACCCCCGCTCCCGCAGCCGGGTGCAGAGGTCGAGCTCCTCGAAGTACAGGAAGTAGCCCTCGTCGAGGAGTCCGACCTCCTCCACCGCCCGCCGACGCAGGAGCATCGCGGCGCCCGAGACCCAGGGCACCTCCCGCTCGGTCGTCCGGTCCCAGTCCTCGATCCGGTACCGCCGCGTGAAGGGGTTCCCCGGCCAGAACGGCGAGAGGAACGCGTGGCCCACGGCGTCCAGGAGCGATGGGATCCGCCGTCCGCTGGGGTAGACGGTGCCGTCGGCGTTCCGCAGGAGCGGCCCGACCACCGCGACCCGGGGGTCGTCCTCGGCGCGCTTCACGAACCCGGCGAGGGTCCCGGCCCAGACCTCGGCGTCGGGGTTCAAGAGGAACACCCAGGGGGCGCGGGTGGCGCGGATCCCCTGGTTGGCGGCGGCCGAGAACCCGCGGTTGTCGGGGTTCGAGATCACCCGGACGCCCGGGACCGCGGCCGCGGCCCGGTCGCTCCCGTCGGTCGAGGCGTTGTCCACCACCACCACCTCGAGCGCGAGCCCGCCGGCGGACGCCAGGACCGAGCGGAGGCAGCGGTCGAGGTGCGGCCCCGCGTCGTGGTTCACGACGACCACGGCGAGGTCGGGCCGGCGCTCGTTCATGCCCCGTGCGGGGTCCGGGCCACGAGCACGATCCCGGCCGCGATCAGCGCCACGCCGGCCCACCGGAGCGCCGGCACCGGCTGCTCGAGGAAGTACCGGTCGAACAGGAGGATCAGGACGTACTGGAGCGCGGCGAAGGGGTAGGCGAAGGAGAGCGAGGTCCGGGACAGCACCGCGAGCCACACCAGCGCCGAGAGCCCGAACAGGCCGAGCCCGGCCCACACGTAGGGGTTGGCGGCGACGGCGCGGACGCCCTCCCCCGTGAGCCGGAACACCCCGGCCCGGTCCCGGGCCAGGTTCATCCCGTGCTTCAGCGTGAGCTGGGCGAGGGCGGCGATCGTGACCGAGGACAGGATCAACGCGATCAGCATCGGGCGGCTCCCCCTGGTCGTCGCGACGCGCCGCTCCGGGGGCTCGGTGGCGGGCGGGAGGTTCACAGCTCCTCCACCTCCACCTCGACCGGCACGTCCAGCCGGTCGCGGCGCGCCCCCTCCGCGACGTCGAACATGTAGCGCTGGGTCTGCACGTGGTAGAGCTTCCCCGTCCGGCGGGACTCGAGGCCCACCGTGACCCAGTACCGCCCGGGGAGCAGCGGGAGGCTCCGCAGCCGGAACCGGACCCGGCGCTTCCCGGCGAGCGGCCCGAGGTCGACCCCCGCGCGGCTCGTGCGGCCGTCCACCGCGAGCCGGTTCGTCCAGTCCAGGACGGCGAAGGAGACGTCGAGGTCGTCCACGGGCTCGTTGGGGCGGACGTCCACCTGGATCACGAGGTCCTCCCCCACCCCCACCGGCCCGCCGGTCGAGCCGTCCTCCCGGAGGAGCGCGACCTGGTCGATCTCGACCTCGCGGCTCCCCTCCTCGGGGATGAAGTTCGGGTCCTGCCGGAGCATCACGTAGCGGAGCTCCTGGACCACGTCGTCGGGCTCCCCCGCCGCGTGGACCCGGCCGTGGTGGAGCATCACCGCCCGGTCGCAGATCTGCCGGACCAGGTCGAGCGCGTGGGTCACGAACACGATCGTCCGCCCCTCCCGCTGGAAGTCCCGCACCCGGTCGATGCACCGCCGCTGGAAGGCCTCGTCGCCCACCGCGAGCACCTCGTCGATCAGGAGGATCGCGGGGTCCACGTGGACGGCGATCGCGAAGCCCAGGCGGACGAGCATACCGGAGGAGTAGAACTTCACCTGGTTGTCCATGAAGTCCTCGAGCTCGGCGAAGGCCACGATGTCGTGGTAGGCGCGCTCCGTCTCCCGCCGGGAGAGCCCCAGGAACGAGGCGTTCAGGTAGACGTTCTCCCGCCCGGTGAGCTCGGGGTGGAACCCGGCGCCGAGCTCGAGGAGGGCGGCGACCCGGCCCCGGGTCCGGACCACGCCCTCCGAGGGCCGGAGGATCCCGGCGATCACCTTGAGCAGCGTGGTCTTCCCCGAGCCGTTGTGGCCGATGAGGCCGAGGGTCTCGCCCTCGGAGACCTCCAGGTCCACGTCCCGGAGGGCCCACAGGTCCTCGGCGCGGGTCCGCGAGGAGATCAGCCGGGCCTTGAGCGAGCTCGGCTTCTCGCGGTACAGGCGGAACCGCTTCGAGACCCCCTCGATCTCGATCGCGGGGGAGCTCACAGCTCCTCCGCGAAGTCGCCCGAGAGCCGGAAGAACAGCCGCCAGGTGAGGTACAGGAGGACCGCGGAGGCCGCCGCGACGAGGGCGAGCCCCGCCGCGAGCCACCCTACCGAGACGTCGAGGAGGATCGGCCCCCCGGCGCCGGGGGGACGGACCGCCCCGTACAGCGCCCGCTGGAACCCGCTGATCACGAGCACCAGCGGGTTCAGCAGGTAGAGGTGGAACAGCCGGACGCCGAACAGCTCGTGCGGGCTCCCCTGCACGAGCGCCGCGGGGTAGACGATCGGGGTCATCCAGAACCACACGAGCAGCGCCAGGGCGAGCAGGTGCTGGACGTCGCGGTACCGCACGTTCGCCGCCGCCAGCAGGAGCGCCACCGCCGTCGTGAACAGCAGGAGCGCGGCGAACGCGAGCGGGTAGAGCGGGAGGGCCTCGGGGTGGAACCGCCAGCCGGTCGCGACCATGAAGGCCACGAGCACGAGGCTCTGGAGGAGGAGATCCACGAGGGCCACGCCGATCCCCGCCACCGGCAGCACCTCACGCGGGAAGTACACCTTCTTGACCAGGTTCGCGTTGTCGACGACGGAGCGGGTGGCGGACGTCACCGAGACCGAGAACAGGTTCCAGGGGAGGAGCCCGGACAGGAGGAACACCGGGTAGCCCGGGATCCGGTTGGCGAGGACCACCCGGAACACGAGCGTGAAGACGGCGAGGTACACCGCCGGGTTGAGGAGCGACCAGATGGCCCCGAGGACCGAGGCCACGTACTTCACCTTGAGCTCCTTGCGGACCAGGTTCGCGAGGATCTCGCGGTGGGCGGCCAGCTCGCGGAGCCGCGCCCCCACGCGCAGGTGCGGCGGCTCGGAGGTGCGCTCGATGACGTCGGTGGCGGTCGCCATGGTAGGTCGAAGGGCGCCCCGGCTCCCGCGCGAGTCTAGCAAGGGCCGCGCCGCGGCCGTGGCAGGCGAGGGCCGGTCAACGGAGGTCGGCGAAGGTGGCCAGGGCCCGCGCGTAGGACGTCCCGTAGCCCTCGGCCAGGTCCTCCTCGGTGGCCCCCAGGTCCGCCAGGGCGCCCGCCCAGCGGGCCAGGGCTCGGCGCGCCGGGTCGCGCACCAGGGCCAGGGTGGCCTCGATCGCCGCGGCGTAGCCCCGGGCGGTGGCCTCGGTCCGCCGGAGCTCCTCGACGTGGGCCCTGCCGGCGGCGCCCACCCGGGCCCGGAGGTCGGGGTCCCGGGCCAGCTCGCCCAGGACCCGGGCGACCTCCTCGGGCGCGGGCCGGCCGCGGGGGACCCGCCGCACCGCCCCCTCGGGGAGGTCGAGGTAGCTCCCGGTCGCCGAGACCACGACCGGCTTCCCGGCCTGGAGGGCGCGGAACAGGGTCCCGCTCACCTCCCCCCGGTGGGGGTGGCGGAGGTCGACCACCACGTCCACCGCGGCGAGCCAGGCCAGGAAGTCCTCGTCGAGGACGTCGGGGTGGAGGGCGGCCCGCTCGCCCAGGCCCGAGCCGGCGAGCGCCGCCTCGACGTCGTAGCCGGCGATCCGCCGCCCCACGAGGACCACGTGGACCGAGGGGTCGAGCGAGCCGACGGCGGCGAGCACCACGTCCACGAGCTTGGCCGCGTTCAGGTCCCCCAGGACCCCGACGAGCGTCCGCATCCCCCGCGCCTCGTGGGCCGCTCGCAGCTCCCCCGCCCGCCGGGCGGCGCGCCCCAGGGCCCGCTCGTCCTCGACGACCGGGTGCGGCACCACGAACACCGGGGTCCGGCACCCGATCCGCTCCAGGTACCGCCGGCCGAAGTCCGCGTGGACCACGATGCCGCGGGCCCGCCGTGCCAGGTGGGCGAGCCAGGGGACCCGCAGCGGCTCGTCCAGGTCCGGGTCCCCGGCGAGCCGGGGACGGAGCGCGAGGGCCTCCCGCACCGCCTGGTGCCCCAGGGGATCGCCCCCGGTGAGCAGGCCCCGGACGAAGTCGTCCAGGGCGAGGTCGTGGAGGACCACGAGCCCCGGGGTCTGGATCGCGTGCCGGTAGATGTCGCGGTGGAACTCGACGTTGTTCCCGATCTGGTAGACGGAGAGCGCGTACCAGGGGACGTACGCCTCGTGCTCGGGGCGGACGGGCCAGACCACGTCCACCCGGTGGCGGTCGAGGAAGCCCGTCCGACGGAGCCCGTCCAGCACCGCCCGGGCGTAGGTCGCGACGCCCGTGGGGGCGGGGGGGAGCGGGGAGAGGAAGCCGAGCCGGGGCTCGACCCGGTGGTCCCAGCGCCTCCGCACCAGGGCCCGCCGGACCCGGAGCCGGAGCCGCCTGAGCTCGGACGGCCGCAGCATCCCGATCAGTCCAGGAGCCGGGCCACGACCTCCGGCCACGGGGGCACCCGGGCCAGGAGCACCTCGCGGCCGGCCTCCCCGAGGCGCCGCGCGAGCGCCCGGTCCGCGTGGAGCCGGTCGAAGGCCTCGGCGATCGCCCGGGGCTCGGGGGGGACCACCAGCCCGGTCTCCCCGTCGGTCACGAACTCGAGCGGCCCGCCGCTGTCGGCCAGGGTGACCACGGGGCGGCGGGCGGCGAAGCCCTCGAGCGTCACGTAGCCGTAGTCCTCGTCGTAGGGGCCGTAGTAGACGGCGAGCGCGCCGAGGTAGAGGCGGGCGAGCCGGTCGTCGGGGGCGGCGATCTCGAACGTCACCCGGCGCTCGAGCCCGGCCCGGCGCACCCGCTCGCGGAGGGCGGGCTCGTCGGGGCCCGCCCCGACGAGCACCAGGCGGACGTCGGAGCGGACGTGGCGCATCGCCTCCACCGCGAGCCACTGCCGCTTGAGCGGCTCGAGCCGGCTGGGGAACAGGACGTGGTCCCCGGGCTCCCCGGGCTCCATCCCGAGCAGGGCCTCGGTGAGCGGGGAGCGGTGGTAGAGGGGCTCCGAGGAGATCCGGAGCGAGTCCCACAGCCGGCGCTGGACGTTCCGCGAGTTCGTGAACACGCGCTTCGCCTCGGAGAGCGCCACCCGGTCGGCCCGGCGGATCATGTCCCGGACCGCGGGCCCCTCCTCCTGGCGCGAGAGGTCGGCGAACTCCGGGTGGTCCCACAGCTCGTAGGCCGAGCGGTGCTGGTGGATCAGCCACACGATCTTCCGCTCGTGCCGCACGAGGTAGGCCGGGAACTTGAGGGCGATCACCGCGTCGATGGGCAGGCCGTTGGACTCCGAGAGGTCGAGCGACCGCCACACCGCCATGTGGTGGACGAGCTCCGTCGCCGGGTACCACTTCCCCGCGACCGCCACGATCTCGGCCTCGTGCCCGGCGGCCACGAGCGCCCGGCAGAGGGCCTCGGCGTGGGTCTCGGCGCCGCCCCGCACGAACGGGGTCTGGGGGTGGACGACGGCGATCCTCACGTCCAGCCCCCTCCGGCCGGGGCCGCGGCCCTCACCGACCCTCCCCCGGGCCCGGCCCCCCCTCGCCGAGGGCCTCCCGGAGCCTCGCCACCTCGGCCTCGGCCTCCGCCACCCGGGCCGCCAGGGCGGCGGCGAGCTCGGCGAGGTCGGCGAGGAGCCGGTCGTAGCGGCGGGTGATCGGCCGGAGCAGCCGGAACAGCCGGACCTTGGCCCGCCGCTTCCAGCGGGAGATCGAGGCCAGGTTCGGCTCCCCCCGCGGGACCGCCGACAGCTCGTCGGCCCGCAGGAGGACGGCGAAGTCGTGGAGCGCGTCGCGGGCCTCGGCCGCCGTCATCCGCCGGAGCCGCGTCGCCTCCTCCGCCCAGTACAGCTCCCGGGCGAGGGCCGCCCGGGCCGGGTCCTCTCCTCCGACCATCGGCCCCGAGCGTACCGCGGCCGCCGGGGCCAGGAGGTCAGCCCTGCGGCGGGGGCGGCGACCAGATCGGCCCCTCGCAGTCGGTGCGGAGCGGGAGCGGCAGGGGCGGCCGGGGTTCCCCGGAGAAGTCGAAGTTGTACGAGAGGTTGTTCGCCCGCCGGTCGCGGTGGGTGAGCCGGCTCAGCCCCCAGTTGTCCTCGATGAAGCGGAGGATCGAGGAGAACTCACCGAGGCGGTGGTCGACGTGGCCGCGCTTCGCGTACGGGGAGATCGTGAGCAGCGGCACCCGGATCCCGAACCCGAAGGGGTCGACCCGCACCGGCGGCACGTGGTCGTAGAACCCGCCCCAGTCGTCCCAGGTGATGAAGATCGCGGTGTGCTCCCACATGGGGCTCCGCATGATCGCGTTCACGACCCGCGTGGTCCAGTTCTCGCCGTGGCAGAAGCTGTACTCGGGGTGCTCGGAGAGCTCGAACCGCGGGGTGACCCAGGTGACCGGCGGGAGGCGGTCCGCCCGGATGTCCCGGATCAGGTCGTCCACGGGGCGGATGTACCGCTCCCACATCCTCGGGTCCTCCCGGTAGCGGCGGATCGCCGCGTAGGCCGACCAGATGTAGCCCTTCTGGGTGTTGGTCGCCGCGTAGTAGGCCCAGGGGATCCCCGCCCGCCGCAGGAGGTCGCCCTCGGTGAGGAAGTCGAAGCACGGCTCGACCCGGACCAGCTGGCCCTCGGGGTCGAGGATCTCGACGTACCCGCCCTCCGCGATGTCGCAGCCCCACGACTTGGCCAGGCCCTTCCGGAGCATCTCGTGGAGCGCCCCCTTGGGCTGCCAGGGGTTGTCGAGGGCGCCCCCGGACTGCGCGGCGATCGCGTAGAGGTGGTTCGGGAACGAGGGCCCGGTGGCCGAGGCGAAGAAGTTGTCGGAGAGGACGAACTCCTCCGCCCACCGCCAGTAGTTCGGGAGCTGCCAGGGCCGGAACTGGGTGTACGCGTAGCGGTCGGCGGCCTCCGTCTGGTTGAACCCGTCCATCCGCCCCCCGTTGATCGAGGCCAGCGCGCAGTTGTAGCAGTGGGGGATGTCCTCGGCCCGTCCCTCGACGGCCGGCGTGAGCGGCCGGCGGACCCCGTGGTCGTAGCCGAACGTGACCCCGTTCGCGCCCGGGAAGCGGCCGAACATGTGGTCGAAGCTCCGGTTCTCCTTGATGATGAACACGACCCGCTTGATCGGCCAGCGGGTCTCGAACCGGAGGACGTCGACCTTGGGCGGCGGCGGGCCCTCGGGACGGGTGTCGGGGTCGATCGGACCCCGGGGCGGGTCTGACGCGCCCCGGGGGCAGGCGGCCGCGAGGAGCGTCGCGAACGCCAGGAGGGCGGGGAGCGCGAGCGACGGGCGGACGCGCGTGCGGGCCATCGGCCGGCGCGCAGTCTACCCGGGGCCCGAGCGGAGGAGCTCCCCGAGGGCCTCGTCCAGGGGCGGCATCGGCGGCAGGTCGAGGTGGGGAAGGTAGGCGCTCGCGAGGGCCGAGTTCCGCGGCCGGGGCGCGGGGAGGCCGAGGTCGGCGGCGGCCTGCCGCTCGACCCGCCCGGGGAGGTCCCCCAGCGCGCGGGCCCGCTCCAGCGCGTCGAACCAGGTCGTGGGCTCCGGTCCGGCCAGGTGGTAGGTCCCGAACCGCCCGGTGAGCAGGAGCGGCAGGAGGCGCGCCGCCAGGTGGCGCACGTAGGTCGGCGAGCCCACGCGGTCGGCGATCGCCCCGGCCGGCTCGCCGCGGGCCAAGCGGTCGATCGCGCGGCTCAGGTGATCCTTCCCCGAGCCGAACACGAACCCCGTGCGGACCACGAACGAGGCGGGGAGCAGCTCGCGGACGAACCGCTCCCCGGCGAGCTTGCTCCGGCCGTAGACCTGGATCGGGCGGGGCTCGTCGAGCTCGTCGTAGGGCGCCCCCTTCGCGCCGTCGAACACGTAATCGGTGGAGACGTGGAGGAGGACGGCGTCCGCGGCCCGGCAGGCGAGGGCGAGCGACTGGCAGGCCAGGGCGTTGTCGCGGGCGGCCCGGGCCGGGTCCCGCTCGCAGCCGTCGACGTCGGTGAAGGCGGCGAGGTTCAGCACCGCGTCCGGGCGGAGCGGGGGCAGGGTCCGCATCACCGCGTGGTGGTCCCCCACGTCGAGCTCGGCGCGGGTGAGGGCCACGACGTCGTGGTGGGCGGGCACCTGGGCCAGGAAGGCCCGCGCGAGCCCCCCGCCGGCGCCGGTCACGACCAGGCGCACGGCCTCACGCCCCCCGGGGCGCGGTGACGACGGGCCCCTCGTGGGCCGCCCGGAGCCAGTCGAGGTGGTGCCGGTACCAGGCCACGGTCTCGGCGAGCCCCCGTTCGAGGGGGATCTCGGGCCGCCACCCCAGGTCCCGCAGCCGCTCCCACGAGAGCCCGTAGCGCAGGTCGTGGCCGGGCCGGTCGGGGACGAAGGTCACCAGGTCCTCGGGGGCGCCGGCGAGCGCGCAGATCCTGCGGGCGAGCTCGAGGTTGGAGACCTCCTCGCCCCCGCCGAGGTTGTAGACGAGCCCGGGCGCGCCGCGTTCCAGGACCAGGAGCGCCGCCCGCACCCAGTCCCGCACGTGGAGCCACTCCCGCCGCTGCTCCCCCCGCCCGTAGACCGGGACCGGCCGCCGCTCGAGGGCGGCGATCGCGTAGGTCGGGACGGCCTTCTCGATCTGGCGGGGCCCGTAGGCGTTGGTGCCGCGGAGGATCGTGACGGGGGTGCCGTAGGTCGCGTGGTAGGCCTGGCAGAGGAGGTCGGCGGCGGCCTTGCTCGCCGCGTAGGGGCTCCGGGGGCGGAGCGGCGCCCCCTCGTCGAAGCGACCGCCCTCGGGCGCGCCGGGCCCGTAGACCTCGTCGGTGGAGACCATGAGCATCGGTCGGGCGTGGGCGCGGCAGGCCTCGAGGACGGTCTGGGTGCCGAGGACGTTGGCCTCGAGGAAGGCCCGGGGGGCGTCGATGCTCCGGTCCACGTGGGACTCGGCCGCGGCGTGGACCACGGCGTCGACCTCGGCCACGAGCGGGCCGACGAGCCGGGCGTCGTCCACGTCGCCCCGGACGAACCGGAGGCGGGGGTCGCGGGCGTGGGCCTCGAGGTTCGCCAGCGACCCCCCGCGGGAGAGGCGGTCGAGGACGGTCACCCGCCGGTCGGGACGCTCGAGGAGCAGGTCCACCAGGTGGGACCCGATGAACCCGGCCCCACCGGTGACGAGCACGTGGAGGGGGTCCGCCATCGGCGGAGGAGTCTAGCCCCACCGCGGGAGACGGGCTCCGCCCAGGAGATCCGCGGGTCGATGGCCGCGGGACCGTGTAGGGTTGAGGCCTTGCCCGCGGGGCAGAGGAGAGGAGCGCGACATGCAAGCCATGGCGGTCCCGATCCACCCCGGCAAGCTCGAGGCGTGGCGTTCCTGGTGCGCCGAGCTCGTCGGTCCGCGCAAGGCGGAGTTCGACGACATGAACCAGCGGTTCGGGCTCACCACGCACGCCGCGTGGCACCAGGCCAACCCGGACGGGAGCGACGTGGCCGTGGTCGTGATCGATGGGCCCGGGAGCCCGAGCTTCCTGGGGGACCTCGCAGGGTCGGACCACCCGTTCGACGCGTGGTTCCGTTCGGGCATCGAGGACGTCCACCCCGTGGACTTCTCCGCGCCCGCGCCTGCTCCGATCCGCGTGCTGTAGGCGGCCTCGACCCGCGGACGGCGGAGCCCAGCCCCGTCGACCGGGGCGTCGTCAGCCCCGGGCGGCGGCCGCGCGGAGCACGGACGCCGTGGCCTCCGCCGTCCGCCGCCAGGTGAACCGGCGGCACCGCTCGGACCCCGCCTCGCGCAGCCGCGCTCGGAGCTCCCCGTCCTCGAAGAGCCGGC
>Ga0101941_1000611_pt1 | contig 51713 bp, 39 predicted proteins | sample DewCreD2012metaG_3_FD_75242 | JGI IMG/M metagenome (GOLD analysis project Ga0101941, IMG submission 75242) | Hot spring sediment bacterial and archeal communities from British Columbia, Canada, to study Microbial Dark Matter (Phase II) - Dewar... ... | reverse complement strand
TATCGCCCACACCGCAGGCAGAAGCCTGATCGGGTTGATTCTCATCGAAATACCTCCTTTAGGGCTCACTAGCTGCTCTGCCCGGCGCCGACAGGAACAGCGTGGTTCGCCCTTGTGCTTCATGGCGTGTCCCGTTATATCGGAACCTTACCGATATATATAGTATGCAAGATTCGTACCAAAACGCGCATTTTTGAGGGGTGCAGAAAGTTTTTTTTGAAAATTTTTTGCGAAGCTTATGAAGTGTGAGAGGACTGACACTAAGGGAGGTATTTCGGTATGATTCTGGTTACCATTCCGCTACCGCGCCATCGTCCTCATGGAAGAACCCGCTGCCGGGGTCGGGTTTGGGGGATAGGGGATGCGCCAGCAAGTACTCCTCATCCACCTCAACGCCCAGACCGGGCGCGGAGGGCACGTCGATGTAGCCGTTGTGCACGGTAAAGGGGTTCTTCAAGTAGCCCTCACCGAGGTGCACGAACTCCTGAATCACAAAGTTGGGTGAACAGGCGTCTATTTGCAAGCACGCGGCGAGGTTCAGCGGTCCGTAGGGGTTATGCGGAGCCAGTGCGACGTAGTACGCCTCCGCCATCGCCGCGATGTGGCGGGTTTCTAAAATGCCTCCGCAGATGCAGGGGTCCGGCTGTAGCACCCGCGCGGCTGATTTCTCCAGCACCTGCCGGAAGCCGAAGCGAGTAAACAGCCTTTCGCCCGTTGCGATAGGGATAACCGCTTTGCTGGCTACGGACGCCAGCGCGTCCACGTTTTCAGGCAGAACCGGCTCCTCGATAAAGAAGGGGCGATAGGGGCGCAGCTCGTATTCCAGCTGGGTGGCGATAGCAGGTGTAGCCCGACCGTGAAAGTCCAGCAGGATGTCCACCCCATTGCCGACCGCCTCGCGCGCGGCGGCGACCAGTTCCACCGCCTTTTCTATGACCGCCGGGCTTTCCAGCGGGTGCAAAGCGGGCAGGGGGCAAAACTTTACCGCCGTATAACCTTCTGCCACACGCTGGCGAGCCTGTTCGGCAATCTGTGTTGGTTCGTAGCTGCCGATGTGCCGGTATACCCGAATGCGCTCGCGCACCTTTCCGCCCAGCAGTTGATAAACAGGCACACCAAGCCGTTTGCCCTGAATGTCCCACAACGCCATCTCGATGCCGCTTATCGCTGCGTTCAGCACGGGACCACCGCGCCAGAAGGCATGGCGATACATCCTCTGCACCAGATGGATGATGCGCGCCGGGTCCTCACCCAGCAGCGCATGTTCGTAGGAGCGCACCGCCTCGGCAATCACGAACGCTTTGTCGCCCAGGCACTCGCCCCAGCCTACAATGCCCTCATCCGTGCTCACTTTGATAAACAGCCAGCGCGGTTCTACCGCAAAGGTTTTGACCTCTATGATGCGCATCTCCACACCCCTGGTAGTTTGTCAAACTTCAATCTGGCGGAGGGTCACGCTCCGTCGTAACCGGGCAGTGCACGTCCGCACGCCTTTGACGAAAGGGTAACGGCTCAGACGGAGCCTCGCCCTCCAGCTGGATAAGACGCCAAGAATCATGCTTGACGCTTTACTGGCAGTCTGTCAAGATAATTGTTCGAACGTTGGTGAAAGTGTCTCCACGCCAACGTTGTCATTCTGAAGCATACTATCCCTGTCATTCTGAGCGAAGCGAAGAATCTCAGAGATGCTTCGCTGCGTTCAGCATGATAAACCCACGTCACAACAGTCGCAGCAGTCGGGTCTCGCCCTTTTGTACTTGTATTTTCAGCGACCTTGTGCGCTGTCCGACCACCTCTCCGCTCATCGGGTCGTATACAGTGCTCAGTTCAGGCAGGTCTACGTATGTTCCCCAATCGGACTGCCGGGTACCGTGTAGTGCCACAATGCGATTCCCTGCGCTCACCACTTCCTCTCCATAGCTGCTGTAGAGATGCACCCCTGCCTTCTTCGCTAACCCCTGTAGCAGGTTAACTCCTGCGCGCAGCGTGCCGAAGTAGACCGACCAGCCCCGCTCGATACGCTTCATCGCCACCGCCACCTCACTGGTGGCAACGAAAGTAGCCAGCGTGCGCGCGGTTGCATCCTGTACCACAAAGCCCGGCGAGTGCGGCTCCTTGACCCCGAACTCCTCTCGCCGCCAAATGTCCACCCCGGCTCTACTCACCATCGCAGCCGGTCCCGTGTAGGCTACTCCCGATGGTATCTCCTCCTTCTCCACCACCCGAATCCCCGTCAGGTCGCTGATGTTGTCGGCAGAGGCGGAGTTACCGCGAACGTAGCCGGGTGCGTAGAACCACACCACCATCTTGCCTTTGCGTACCAGCTCCTTGAGCGCATGGCGTTGCGCCTCGGTGGGGGCGAAGGCGTTGAGCACCAGGTACATCTTCGCGTGCTCCACCTTGCCGGAACATACGTCGCTTAACAGGTAGAACCCCAACGGCGCGCCGATGCGGTACAGCTCATACCGTATTTGCGAAAGCAGGGGAAGGGTTACCGCATTGCCGTAGGACAGGTAGCACAGGCTGGCTTCGTCCACCACCACGGCGATTTCGGGCTGGTAGGGCTTGCGGTTGGGGAGAATCTCTTCGTATATCTCCACGAGTTTCGCCAGGTTGTGCCATATCTCCGCGCTGTCCAGCCATCCCGCGCCCATCAGGTCCATCCACCAGCACGCCGCCCCGCGCGTGGCGATATGCGCGAAATTGCGCCGATGCACCGCTAATGTCTCCGCCAGCGTCTCCGCTCTGCCGTAGTTATCTTCGGGTTTGGAGAGACAGGTACGGGTGTCGTCCTCGTTCAGCCAGAGCTTGCCGTGCAACTGCACCGAGTCCACCGGCGCCATGAATCCGCCTGCGCCGCCCGCCTGGCGGTCAAAGTAAGAGATAGGCGAGCAGAGGACGTCCACGTCCGGGCATTTCAAGAGCCGTTCCAGCGCGAGGTGCCCCGACACTGCCGGACCGCCCGGCAGCCCGGAGAGTTCAAAAGCATACCCGTAGAAGAGCACTACCAGCTTGCGCCCATCGGTCTCCTCTTTGATGATGCGGGCGAAATGTTCCAGCGGCTCCACCATCGCCTCTTGCTGGAACCGCCAGAACCGGTACAGCCGACGCTGTGTGGCAGGATGCAGGAAAGCACCCTTGCCTTTTGCTTTACGTTGCTCGGCGGTGGGCAGGGTGGCGTTGCGGTCGCGCAGGTAGCGGCGGAAGGCAGTTTCCATCGGCTTCTCGAAGCCGGGTAAAAGCCCCTCCCACACGCGGTCATAAAACCATTCGCCGGTGTTCTGTCCGCAGGGATGGTATCCCAGAATGTGGTCGCCATAGCGCGATTCTAAATGCTTCACCAGCTGGCGCAGCACGTCGCTCGCTTCCGCCCGCCACTTTTCGGATGCCATGCTCACGTAGCCGCGCTCGCCGTTGTCGTACAGCATCATCTCGTCGGGGTTTTGCTTCGCCCACCAGTCGGGCACGTAGGTCAATCCGAAGCGGGGCAGTAGCAAGGCGCGCGGGTTCTCCTTCAGGATGGCGTCCATCTGCTCCTCGAAGGGGCGATAGTTCGGCGTTTCGCCCGGCAGCGTCCACGGGAAGAGGTGCACCACAAACGAGACGATATGCACCCCTGCCTGTGCCGCGCGACGGATGGTGCTCAGCCCCGCCTCGCGTTTCTCACCCACAAGGTTCACGAATACCATCAGCGGCGGCACGGGCTTGCCGTTGACCAGTAACGTCGGCACGCCTTTGCGAAGGGCTACCTGTGCGGTGAGGGGCATGGTTACACGCCTCCGAGCAAGGATTTCACCAGACCGTCGATTTCGTCCAGCTGCTCTTTCAACAGCTCACGCACCGTCTGGCGCAGTCGCCCGCTGGATGCACGAATCACCTTCTCACCCTCTTCGGCGAGGAAACCCTGCACGCGCTCGTGGCACTCTTTGCTCAGCTGCGCCAGGCGCAGGTGACGCTCGTCCTGCGGGTCAAAGAGCGGGATAGGAAGCACTTCGAAGGGACGGCGAGTGATATGTCTTTCGCCTCGCCCCGCTCGTGCACCAAAGGCTCCCTTCGGCTGAAACGGCTTAATAGACTCATCAACCAGTGGGGCGTTCAGCACGGAACACAGGAAATGTGCTTCGTCCGCGTTCTCAGTGTCAAGCCAGTAAGTGGTATAATCAGCAACAAATCCTCGCGGGCGGATGCGTCCTATTTGCTGTTCGATTACGGTATTGGTTGGCACCACAGCCGCACAGAGATGCGTTCCACTGGTATTGTAGACTAGTTTGAACACCCCAGCAGTTCGTTGGCGAAGAACCTTGTTATGCCAGTTCAGGTAGTTTATCAGGTCGGTTTGCGATTTGCGATGTTGTAGCCATAGCTGCTCGGCTTTCCTCAGCCACTGTCCTAATCCGCCGTTTCCTGCACGGTATGCCTGTTGCCAATTCAGCAGCTGGTCGCCTTGGAGCGGGATGATTACTGGTGACATTCTCCTCCAACCAAAAGGTAGCAGGTCATGCGAGAGTAACGTAGCATAAACAAACTGAGATTCTACCCTACCCTGAATGCGAAGGTCCTTCCACGGCGCTTTGGCACGGGGTTCAATGCTGGCGTCTGTCTCCAAGTAAGGCATTTCGCGGTCGACAATAATGGCTTCCGGATACGTACGGACGAACCATAGGCAGCGCGGATAGATGGTTGCTCCATTGATAATCCGCTCTAAGTATGGGCTTTTCGCACTGCTGGTGGGAGGCTGGTAACCTTTCTCGCGTAGTTGTAGATACTGCATCGCCTCTTCAAGTGAAGCATTCTTCTTGGGTAGTTCACCGTGTACCAGCAGAGATAACGTATGACCTGCGTCCGCAATCGGTTCGGATGTTTTGTGCCATATCACCACGCAGGCAGGTACGTTGAAGAGAGGGGCCACCTGTTCGCAGTCAATCAGCAGGTCGGCGGAGGCAACAAATCTTTGTTGAAAGGTTAGATGCTGTTTTGCTCCGGTGAGCACACTGCGGGGCATCACAAATGCGATTTTCCCACCGTCCGCCAGGTAGTGGTCGGCTGAGAAGGCAAAGAAAAGCGTTGCCATCTCCATCTGGGTGAACAGATTGGCATCAGACGAATCAACCAGTCGATAGCGACGCAGGGTAAGTGTGCGTACCCGTTCCTGATAATCTGCCCTCTGGATGAATCGGTAGGATAGCCACGGCGGATTGCCTACAACGAATGCGAACTTTCGTCGGGCCAGCAGCTCAGGGCGGTAAGCGTTTTTCAGGATGAATTGCCATACAGTATCTGTAGCAGGAGGCTGTAGCAGCCAGCGCATCAGGCGCAGGTTCTGTAACCACAGGTATTGTCGATCTCTGGGTATTCCCAATGCATCCAATCTACCCTGAAAGCCATTCCGCGCCGATTCATCTTCAAGTTCAGGACTGCCGAATACCATCATGGCATCGATTAGCGTATTCAGCACGCGAGGCTGTTCCGCCAGCTCCGCGGGCAGTAAGAAATCTGTCGGCAAGTTGCGTTCCTTGCGCTTTTGAGCGGTCTTTGCCAGCAGTTCTATCGCCACGGGCACCGGTACGTGAGGCTTCTGCAGACCTCCATCCTCCGCCACAGCAAAAGCGTTGGCGATGAAGATAGGCAGTGTAAACTGTTGACCATACACCCGCAACTCATCCCCCAATGCCAGAACCATGTTCGTCTTGGAGATAATAACCGCCAGAGGATGCACATCCAACCCCGCCAGATTCGCCTCACAGAACCGTATCAGCGCACTGCCTTGCCACCCGGCTTCCCGTAGCAGGTGTACTGCGATGAAAAGAAACGTTCCCGAACCGCACGCCGGGTCCAGCAGGGAAGGTTCCATGCCTTCGGGCGCGGAGGGGAAACCAGCCTGACGCAGGGTCAGTTCGGCGAGCCAGTCGGGTGTGTAGAATTCGCCAAGGTCGTGGCGTGTCTGGGGGTCTACCAGCTCCTGATAGAGCTCTTTGAGCAGGTCTTCGTTCACCGTGCTCAGGTCGTATGCGGCGACAAGACGGGTCGCGATGGAATGAAGCAGGTCGGCGATGTCCTCCGCCTTCATCCAGGTGAAGAAGTCATCTCCCACGAAGTTATCCAGCCCCATTCGCCCAAAGACTGCGCCAGTGAGTATCTCCTCCAGTTCCTCGCTTCTTGGAGCGCGCTGATGCAGAGCAACAAACGCCAGACTGCGGGCGAACAGCGCAAGGTAGGTATGACGCAAGAAGAGATTCTCGTCGCCCACCTCGCTCCCGTACACGATGGAGAGCAGGCTTTGCCATTCACCGAACTTGGTCTGCACGGCAGGTTGCTTGCCTGCGGTTTGCCAGAGGCGTTCCAGAATGCGGATGCTCTGCCAGAAGGTGGGGCTGCGTTCGCCAAACCGAAGCGCAACATCGTTCGCGGTGGGAACCAGCCGCTTTTCGTGGAACAGGTAGCAGTCCATCCAGAGCTTACAGCGGTCGGCGTCTTCCACCGAGAGGCGCAGGGTGTCGACAGGTGCGTCGGTCAATCGGTCATCGCGGATAGCATATACTTCCAGCGTTTCGCCATCGGTCAGGATGCCGAAATAGCGCTCGGGGTGAGTCTGATTGAGCAAGTAACGGCACAGCTCTTCCATCCCCTCGCGGCGGGAGGCGTCGTCCAGACGGCGTTTGAACTCCAGAATCAGGTCGCTGTACAGCACATCGGCGAAGCCTCCGCGCACGCGCAGGGCAGGCACATGCTTCTCCAGCAGGATGCTTTCGGCGGTCTGGATGTGGGGAAAGGCAGCGCGCAGAAAGGTCAGAAAAGCATCGCGCAGGCTGTCTTCCGATGCGCCCATTTTGCGCAGCCTGTTGAGATTGTCCAGATACCTTGCCAGATGTTCTGAAAACCCGTTCATCCGTGCCCTCTGCTTCCCCGTGTAACAATCGGTTCGCCACCGTGAAGGTGACTTCCTGTTGCTTTCCTCTTGCCAGCTGCGCCGGTTTTTCGGTAGAATGTGCTCTGAAAGGTTTAAGTGTGAGGAGGGCTGGTATGTCTGTCTTTCATTTCCCCGATGGATTTCTGTGGGGAGCTGCAACCGCTTCCTACCAGATAGAAGGTTCTCCGCTGGCTGACGGCGCAGGGGCTTCTATCTGGCACCGCTTCTCCCATACGCCGGGCACCACGTTCAACGGCGATACGGGCGACGTGGCCTGCGACCACTACCACCGCTGGCAGGATGACGTGGCGCTGATGCGTGAGATGGGCTTGAAGGCGTATCGCTTCTCCATCAGCTGGGCGCGTATCCTTCCCGAAGGGAAGGGCGCGGTGAACCCGGCAGGGCTGGACTTTTATGACCGCCTCGTGGACGCGCTGATGGATGCAGGGATTCAGCCGATGATTACTCTCTATCACTGGGACCTGCCGGGCGCACTGCAGGATCTGGGCGGCTGGGCGAATCGCGAAATCGTCAACTGGTTTGGCGACTATGCGCAGGTTGTGGCACAGCGATTGGGTGACAGAGTGCGTCTGTGGGCAACGCTCAACGAGCCGTGGGTGTTTACCTTCCTGGGTTACGTACAGGGCTACCACGCTCCCGGCATGCGTGACCTCTGGGCAGGACTTCGCGCGGTGCACCACTCTCTGCTGGCTCACGGCGAGGCGGTTGCCCGAATGCGTGGTATCCTGCCTGCAGGGGCGCAGGTAGGGATCGTGCTGAACCTGTCGCCTCAACACCCCGCTACCGATAGCGAAGAAGACAGAGCAGCAGCCGAGCGGGTGCACACCATGAATAACACGCTGTTTGTAGAGCCGTTGCTCAAGGGACGCTATCCTGCGCTGGCAGAGCAGATGGTCGGTTTCGCCTGGCCTCCTGTGCATTCAGGAGATATGGAACGCATTGCCCAACCCATCGACTTCATGGGTATCAATTACTACTCAAGAGGCATCGTGAAGCGAGGAGAGCACGGTTACCTGCGAGCGGAAGGCGTGGAGAACAAGCAAGCACAGTATACGGACATGGGGTGGGAAATATACCCGGAGGGACTGTACGAGATACTGCAGTGGGTGCATTCGGAGTCGCCGCGCCTGAGCCTGTATGTGACCGAGAACGGCGCCGCTTTCCGCGATGAGGTTCAAGGAGGCAGGGTAGCCGACGTGCAGAGGGTAGAATACCTGCGACAGCACTTCCTGTCTGCTCACAGGGCAATACAGAACGGCGTGCCGTTGAAGGGCTACTTTGTCTGGTCGCTGATGGATAACTTCGAGTGGGCGTACGGCTATTCCAAGCGGTTCGGCATCGTGTATGTGGACTACACTACCCAGCAGCGCATCTGGAAGGACAGCGCACGGTGGTACCAGCAGGTGATTGCGGCGAACGGGGTGCAGTTGTAGGGATGATGCTGTATCCTCCTGTCCCCTCTCCCAGAGCTCTGGGAGAGGGGAAGGGGGAGGGCATAAAACTCCCTGGACGCTTGGCGGGAGTCCCGCCCTCCGCGTGGCAAACTACGGTGTTTCCTCCAGCGCGAACGAAGCCTGCTCGTGGTAGTCGTAGGACTCTATCCTTGCGCTGCCTGTGAAGTGCTTTGCCCGCACGTGCAGATACACCGAGAACGTACACCGCTGGTGCGTGGTGGGGAAGCCGGGCCACGCTCCCAGTAGCTGCCCAATCGTTAGCGTGTTGGACGCTTGGGGTGCGGCAGGCGGCTCGCCCACGTCCGCTGTGCCGGAGGCAAAGGCGCCGCCGGGGCCGTTCAGTCCGCGTCGCCATGTGAGCGAGTAGGACATCATGAACGTGTTGTTCGGATTAGACACCCCGCGAGAATGGTACGCACGGAACCCTACCGACACATCGGTTCCCTCCGGTCCGCTGATGAACTGGCACTCTTCGCTGCTGGGGACACCGTTGCGCCGGATGTCCACGATGTCGCCCTGCACCGGGCTGTTGTCTATCCAGTACACGCCCACCACATCGGCGAAGGGCACGTTGTCGGTGGAGTTGGGATCGCCCTGTCGCCAGCGGCGGAACTGGAAGTTGCGGGCGACACCGGGGTCACCTGCCGGGGCGGAGCTGGGCTTGATGCGATTGCCTGAGGCGTCGAACAGCTCCAGAATCAGCAGGTATCGTCCCGGGTTGAACAGGGTGGTATTCCACACCTGGTGGTACTGTCCGCTCAGCCAGTAGTTGCCGCTGCTCCAGTAGGGTATCCGAACCAGCCCCACCTGTCCACCCACATCAGCCGGATTCGCCGAGAGGGCTTCGGATGTGACTTTCCACTCGCCGCCTGCGAACACGAAGCGGTTCCATGCCACCGGCGCATCGAGAACGGTCACCGCCCCGGTTGGCGCACCGCTGTTGTCGACGCGCACCACCGACAGGCGGTAGTATTTCGCAACAGGCTCCATCTCCGGCGAAATCCACAGCCGGATTCCTAACGCCCCGCCCCACGGGCAGTCGGGTGCGTAGGAAGTGGTGAACGTGCCGGAGCTGGCTCCCAGTGCCCCTGTTCGTGATAGCCCTGTTTGCGTGGGGAAGTTGAAATGGCGTGAGCCGGGGCTGCCGATGTACTCCACCATCGCAAAGGGTATCCCCTCCGAAGGTGGTGGGTCGCCCGGACCGGAACCGCAAACCAGCGCGCGCCAGTCCCATGTGCGGATGTCCGCCGATTCCCCTTCGGCGAACCAGTTATGCGATGCCACGCCGTCGTACACGGTCACCCAGTTGCCCTGAATACGCTGACGCACCTTGAAGGCGAAGGTGGTGTGGCAGGTCACGCCCGGTAACGTTATCCTGCGTGGGCGCAGATAGCAGAAGTCAAATCTGCCACCCGGCTGCAGGGGAGTCTCGCCCACCTTGCGCGTCGAGCAGGTGCAAATCAATCCCAGCAGATAGGGACGGGCGAGCACGTACTGCTCTGCCTGCTGTGCGCTCATACCGGTGAGAGCAACGTAGTCGGCGTATAGCCGCTCGGCAGGCATCGTGGCCGCTTCTGCCGGCGCATTTGCCAGCCGCTTGCGCAGGTCGGCAGTTTGAGCGCGGATGCCCAGCTGCGCCTGCGGGCGCACCGCCTGGTGAACCGCCGCCAGTTCCAGCCTCTGCGCCAACCTGCCCAGGTTGCCCGTCACGAACGGGGCAGGGTCGGGACCGGGGCCCGGCGGAAACGGACCGGGTGGGTCAATCGGAGGTGGGTCGGGTAGAGGGATGGGGATGACCTCCAGTATCTCCCGCAGGCGGTCGAGCAGGTCGGGCAGGCGTATGCGGAAGCAACAGCATACTCGCTCGTAAATCTCCACGATGCCGTCGCACAACGGCAGGCAGTGTGCGGGGATAATAGTGTGCAGTTCCGGGCGGTAGGTCAGGCTTTTCAACGTCACGTTGCGCGACAGGTTCAGCCCGGAAACGAGGTCCAACCGGTCTACAATATCCCACCACCAGGGACGGCACTTGCGGGCGGTTCCGCTGACGCACACGAACTCGAAGTGGAAGCGATCCCAGATGTCTCGCCCGATTATCAGCCCACGCTCTCGCCAGACGGGCAAGGTGGCATCGGGACGAAAGGTCACGAGGCTTTCGGGGGGCAACTGCGCGAGGTCGGTTACATCGGGTCCCAGCGCGATGGCGGGCAGTCGTGTCCACTCCGCCTGCACGTCCAGGCGGTCTTTCTCGACGCGGGCGAGCTTCCTCACCGGTTTGCCCACCGCGTCTACCTCGTAGACGGCTATCGCCGGTGCGGCTTCGCCAGGCTCCAGCCCTGCAAGCTGCACTCGCGCGCTGAAGGCAGGCTTTGCGCGTTGCGTCTCCTGTTCTTCCTTCATGCGAACGGTCTCCTTCCTGAGCAAAGATTAGGGTGGCTACGCGGCTACCCTGTTAGAAATACTTGCATTTTATCCGTTTTTTGGTCACCTGCCCATCTCTTTCTCCACTAAAGCTTTTTGCAGCTTGCGCTTGACCCGCGCGAGGCGTTTATGCACGGCGGTCTTGCTGAGGTTCAGTCGCTGGGCGATCTCTCGTTCGGTCAATCCTTCGAGGCACTGCCAGCATATCATCTCGCGCTCCGGTTCGGAAAGCGACGCGAGCAGAAGTTGCAGGTCGCAGTCGCTCTCACACCGCTCGAAGGGGGCTCGCCACTCGGGGTCCATCAGTTCGACAGGCTCGCCGGTGATTGCGTCACATGGCATCGGCACTGTTCCGATACCCCACCGCCAGGCGAGGCGGTGTTCCTGACGAATCGCCTGCACCGCTTTAAAGAAAGCATAGACGGTGAAAGAAACGCCGGCATCGGGCTTGTAGGAAAGGGTAGCGATCCACACAGCAATCCGCGCGATGGACTCTCGCTCTTCGTTCCAGTAGGCTGTTTCATAACCGGGCGGCGTTTTCCATCGCTGCGTCCGGCGCAGGGCGTGTTGCACAATCTGCTCCAGCTGGTTGGCGTATTCCTGTTCCTCCTCGCCTCGTGGCGGAAGGGGCTGGTCTCGCGGAGATTCTGGCATGGCTCTCCTCCTCGTCGAACGAAATACAACGGGGAGGGGAGGGTTCCCTGCATGGAGGGTGAGCCTCCTGCCGGGCCGTTGTGGTGTGGTCGCGACGGAGCACGACCCTCCAATCCCATTGCGGGGGAGGGCAAGGCTCCTGCCGAGCCGTACGAAATACCCCCCACCTGACCTCCCCCGTGGACGGGGGAGGAAAGGCTCCCTCCCGCTCGCGGGGAGGACTGGGGTGGAGGCGGCTCACCGGGAGGTTCGCCCTCCAATTCGGCGAAGGCGTAACCCTCTCTGGAGGGCGAGGCTCCTGCCGAGCCGACTTCACAAGGTTGAGGAATCTTTACGGCTGAAGCCGTTCCCCTGCAGACGAAGCCAGGGTTTGGTTTGGAGGGGTAAACCCGTGTCCAGCATCTTCTTTTCCGCACGGGGAGGGGGGCGGGCGGTGCTCAGAGGTCGGGAGAGTGGTTGAACACCCCTCGAAAAATACTCCTCTACACCCCGCAACAATGCTTGACTCGTCGAAAACCTTGTGATATGCTAAACATCAAGACCAATGGTCGAAACTTGTAACTTCACGAATCCAGAAACGAGGAGACAAGGATGAAGAGCGTCATCACTTCACGAATCTGGATGGCTTTGCTGGCGCTGACGCAATGCGCTTTTCCGGCTTTTGCGCAGTGGACACAGTCCGGAAGCGACATCTACTACACCGCCGGAAAGGTCGGGATAGGCACCAGCAACCCCGCCTATCTGCTACACGTGGAGACCTCACTGAGTTCTCGCGCCATCTTCGGCAAGCAGAGTGCGTCCAGCGGTGCAGCGTATGGTGGGTGGTTTGAGAGTGCCAGCACTTCTGGCATGGGTGTGTTTGGTCTTGCGAGCGCAAGCACCGGTTACACGTATGGGGTGTATGGCAGGAGCCTGAGCACTTCCGGCAAGGGTATCATGGGTCACGCTGCGGCTACCAGCGGCACTACCTACGGCATGTATGGGTTGAGCGATAGCACTTCTGGCATGGGTGTGTATGGCTGGGCAACGGCATCCAGCGGCAACACCATTGGTACCGTTGGTCGGAGTGCGAGCACATCGGGCATTGGTGTAAAGGGTTTTGTCACCGCCACCTCTGGTACGAACTATGGTGGCTGGTTTGAGAGCGCCAGCACTTCGGGCACAGGAGTGCGTGGCATTGTAACCGCCACCAGCGGCATCAACTTCGGCGTGTATGGACAAAGCAACAGCCCTTCGGGCACAGGTGTCGTTGGCGTGGCAACCGCTACCAGCGGCGGTGGCATCGGCGTGTGGGGGCAAAGCAACAGCACTTCAGGCACAGGCGTCTATGGCTGGGCAACCGCCACCAGCGGCAGCACCACCGGCGTGTATGGGGGAAGCGCTAGCACTTCGGGCACAGGAGTGCGTGGCGTTGCAACTGCCACCAGCGGCTCCACCTACGGTGGCCGGTTTGAGAGCGCCAGCACCTCGGGCACAGGCGTCTATGGAGCGCATAGCGCAACTACAGGAACCACCCCCGGCGTACACGGCTTGACCAATTCTACCAGCGATTCAGCAGTGGGTGTACTGGGCGAAGTAACTTCCACTTCACCAGGTGTCTACTCGGCTGCCGTGCGCGGAAAAAACGCCGGCACAGGTGGTGCCGGCATCGGCGTCTGGGGTTCGCACGGGGGCAGCGGTTGGGGTGTGTACGGTACCAGCGTCTCGGGCAGAGGCGTGTATGGCTATGCAACTGCCACCAGCGGCACCACCTACGGCGTGTATGGGCAAAGCGACAGCACTGATGCTGGCACAGGCGTCTATGGCTATGCCGCCGCCACCAGAGGCGGTGGCATCGGCGTGGTTGGGAGAAGCGACAGCACCGATGGCATAGGCGTTATTGGCAGGGCAACCGCCACCAGCGGCGCTACTAACGGCGTGTATGGGCAAAGCGACAGCACTTCAGGTTATGGCGTCGTTGGCTGGGCAATCGCCCCCAGCGGCACCACCTACGGCGTGTATGGGCAAAGCGAGAGCAGTTCAGGTTATGGCGTCTATGGCTGGGCATACGCTTCCAGCGGCACCACCTACGGTGTGTACGGGCTAAGCAACAGCTCCGATGGCTATGGCGTGTACGGACGGAGACCCGCCGGAGGATCAGGCTATGGGGTCTACTTTGCAAACGGCCTGGCAGGCACAGGCACCAAGTCGTTCCAGATGGACCATCCGCTCCGCCCCGAAACCCACTACCTCAACCACTTCTGCACCGAGGGACCAGAACCCTACAACGCCTACAGCGGTGTGGTCGTGCTGGATGCCAGAGGCGAAGCGTGGGTGCAACTACCCGACTACTTTGAGGCCATCAACCGCGACCCGCGCTACACGCTCACACCTATCGGTGCGCCCATGCCGAACCTGCATGTAGCGGTGGAGGTTCAGGGCAACCGCTTCAAGATTGCGGGCGGCGTGCCGGGCAAGAAGGTCTCCTGGCGCGTGGAAGCCATTCGCAACGACCGCTGGGTGCAGGAGTATGGCTACCAGACCGAGCCAGAGAAGCCCGCCGAGTATCGGGGCAAGTACCTCAATCCTGAACTGTATGGACAGCCGAAGGAGCTGGGCATCCACTACCGCCCCGAACCGGAGCGCGAGGTAACGCCAGTCGAACCGGTGAGGCAGTGAGACCTGACCCCCGACCCCCTTCCCCACAAGGGAAGGGGGCATTCGATGCGAGACACCCCTCTCCTTGATGAACTTTGAAAAAACAAACGAAGCTATGTTGTGCTACTACTCTGTCAAGTGTGATCCTCACAATTGTGGCGAGGCGGTCCCGCCCTGCTGTCATTCTGAGCGAAGCGAAGAATCTCACTTTATCGTCACATCGAGATGCTTCGCTGACGCTCAGCATGACAGGGGTACGAAACTACTCTGCTATCATCTAAACAATCATGCTTGACAGACTACTACCGCTCTGGCAAGGTTCCTTCCTGGGGAGGGCGAGGCTCCTGCCGAGCCGTCTCCCTTTGGACGCGACCCTCCAAGGAGGGTACGGGACAAGGCTCCCACCGAGCCGTTGCGGTTATCCCTTCACGAGAGCGTTCGGACCACAGTACTCTGTCAATCTTGTTGATGGGTGCAGCCAGGGCGGCTTTATGCTTTCACCATGCTCGCCCTACGATTAAAATCATGGGCTATGGACAGAGCAAAATCCGCCCGCGCGGATTGAACAACCTGTGAAGACAGGTTTATCCTCACCATAGCCCACCATTTCAATGGTGTGGAGACTGCACAATGGCAGAAGAGAACCTTCCATGCCATAAGATTGCAGTTTAACAAATCGTCATTCACTCCTGTTAAGACGAGTTTCCAAACGTTCTCCCTTTACGGCTGAAGCCGTTCCTTTTCAGACGAAGCCAGCCTGCGAAGGCAGGGTTTGGTTTGAAGGGGGGCGGCTTTAGCCGCAAACCCGTGCCCAGTATCCTTTTTCCCACACAGGGGGAGGGGCAGGCGGTGCTTATCGGATAGGTGCGTCTAATTTTTCAAAGTTCATTAGGAGAGAGGCCGGGGATGAGGTTCGAAGATCGCCCCTGCATACTCCTGCGAATGAGCAACTAAACGGGTATAATGGAGTAGAAGATGTTTCCCAATCTCACCCAAAGGCGCAAAGATGTCCCAGCAAGAGATTCAGTTACGTATCGAGGGTATGACCTGCGCGGCGTGCGTGGCACGGGTGGAGCGCGCGCTGAAAAGGGTGCCCGGCGTGCAGGAGGCGGTAGTGAACCTTGCTACCGAGAGCGCGACCGTTCGCGCCGACCTGAGCGCGGTGCAGGTGGAGCAGTTGCTGGAAGCGGTGGAGTCGGCGGGTTATACAGCACAACCCGTTACAGAGGAGTCCCCTGCACCGCTTCCCTCCGAGCGCAGCGAACATGAGCTGCAACTCGCTCGTCGCCGTCTGCTTGTGAGCGCACTGCTCACCTTGCCTGTGTTTGTGCTCAGTATGGCGGTTCACCACCCTTCGTACGGGTTGAAGCTGCTTCAGCTCGCGCTGACCACCCCGGTGCAGTTTGTTATCGGTGCTCCGTTTTACGTGAAGGCCTGGCATGCCCTTCGTGCCCGAAGCGCGAACATGGAGACGCTGATTGTGCTGGGCACATCTGTCGCCTATCTGTACAGCCTCGCCGCAACCTTCTGGATTGGTGGGGCGGTGTACTACGAGACGGCGGCGGTTATCATCACGCTCATCACGTTTGGCAAATATCTGGAAGCGCGGGCGAAGGGGCGCGCCCGCCAGGCGATTGAACGGCTAATGCGCCTCGCGCCACAGGAAGCCATCCGCATACGCAACGGTAGCGAGGAGCGCGTGCCCATCTCGGCAGTGCAGGTAGGTGACCTGTTGCGCGTGCGCAGCGGCGAGGCGGTACCGGTAGACGGCGAGGTGATAGAAGGCTTCGCCACGGTGGACGAAAGTATGTTGACGGGCGAGAGTGTGCCGGTAGAGAAGCGCGTGGGCGACAGCGTGGCGGCGGGCACGCTGAACACCGACGGCGTGCTGGTGATCCGGGCGCAACGGGTAGGTGCCGACACCGTGCTGGCGCAGATTGTGCGAGCGGTGGAGCGGGCACAGGCGGCGAAGGCTCCCGTACAAAGGCTGGCGGACGCGGTGTCAGCGGTGTTTGTGCCGATTGTGCTGTTGATTGCACTGGTGACGTTTGGCGTGTGGCTGCTGATACTGAAAGCGGACTTCACCACGGCGATGATTCATGCGGTGGGTGTGCTGGTGATTGCCTGCCCGTGCGCGCTGGGACTGGCGACGCCAACCGCGGTGCTGGTAGGCACAGGCAGAGGAGCGGAGCTGGGCGTGCTGGTGAAAGATGCCGAAACGCTGGAGCGCGCTCGTTATGTAGATACGGTGATACTGGACAAGACGGGCACACTGACGGCGGGAAAACCTCGCGTAAACCGTGTGGAAGTGCTGAACAACATGGCGGAGGAGGAGTTGCTGCGCCTGACGGCTGCGGCGGAGGTCGGCTCCACCCATCCGTTTGGACAGGCGATTGTGCAGTTTGCGCAGGAGCAAGGGGTTCACCTGCCCCCGGCGAACGGTTTTCGCGCCATTGCAGGTGGTGGCGTGCTGGCTGAGGTGGAGGGATACCGGTTGACGGTTGGCTCCGCACGCCTGCTGAACGAGGAGGGAATAACGCTCAGCCCGCAGGCACAGGAGAGGGTGCATACCCTGCAATCGCAGGGCTATACCACCGTGCTCACAGCGGTAGACGGTAAGATAGCGGGAATACTTGCCCTGCGCGATGAACCGCACCCCACCGCACGGGACGCGGTTGCCCAACTGCAGGCGATGGGGCTGGAGGTGTGGATAGTTACCGGTGACCAGCGGGTGGTGGCAGAAGCCATCGCGCGCGAAGTGGGCGTTCCCTCTGAGCGGGTTCTCGCAGAGGTACTACCTGAGAGCAAAGCCGAGGCGATCGATGCACTTCAAAGGCAGGGACGCAAGGTGGCTTTCGTGGGAGACGGTATCAACGACGCGCCTGCCCTGGCGCAGGCGGACGTGGGCATCGCGATGGGCGAAGGCACCGACGTGGCGCTGGAGAGCGCGGACATCGCCCTGCTGGGTAGCGACCTGCGCGGAGTGGCAACCGCTCTGAAACTCTCTCACGCCACCGTGCGCACGATTCGCCAGAACCTCTTTTTCGCCTTCGTGTATAATGTACTGGGGATTCCTCTGGCAGCGATGGGCTATCTCAGCCCGATGCTTGCTGCGCTGGCGATGAGCCTCAGCTCCGTTTCGGTGGTCACGAACGCTTTGCGTTTGCGTCGCGCAGTGTAAACACTTTGGCAAGGGAGGTGATGTGATGGCTATCAACGCAATAGTGCATCACGGCTTGACCAAAGGACAGCGCAAAGAGTGGCGGCGCAAGGGTTACGCCACCGCCAGCCTTTACGGAAAGGGGCTGGAACCTCTGCAACTGCTGGTTCCCATGCGCGAGGTGATGGATACCATCGCACAGCAGGGAGGTAAGAATAATGCAGTGCTGGAGCTGAGCCTGCAAAACGGCTCTGAGCGCTCATACGCGGTGCGCGTTAAAGAGATCCAGCGACATCTGACCACCCACAATCCCATCCACTTTGACTTCCATGTACAGAACGCCAACGGTCAAGGGTAAGGGTTTGTGCGTCAGGAAAGTAGCACACGGATAGTCACGAATGCAACGGATTGTACACGGTGTCGCTATCCGCGCCAATCCGGCTCATCCGCGATTATCCGTGTGCTCTGTGTTCAGCAGGTTTTGCTCCCGTCCACACAAAAGGAAAATCCCCCTCCTGCACGAGGAGAGGGATGTGGAGGGAAGGAAGTGTGTTGCTGTTAAGCCTTTTTGCGCAGGCGAAGCGCTACCGGCGCTAACCCACTCAGCATCAGCGCCCAGGTGCCCGGCTCGGGAATGACGGGACCAGGAGGAGCGCCAAGGGTCACCATCTTGCGAAGTCCACCGCTCAACGTGTCTCCTAGATTCAGCGTTGCTCGCCACTGAAAGACGTTGGTCATGTCACCCGGCACGGTGGACGGCATCAGCCCGGACACGTTGTACACCGCGCTGTCGTTTAACAGGTTCAACAGGCTCGGAAAGTTGTCGATGTCGTAGCCAAGCAGATTACCGCTGCTGGCGATAACGTCTACGACCGTACTCCCTTCGCTATACTGGACATCGAAGGGAGAAAGAGCGAATGCGCTGTCTCCGCCCGGAGTACCGTTCAGGTCGAAGTCGGAGTAGGCGAAGAAATCGACCGTGATGGGTTGAGGGATCTGCCCGTAGATATTCTGCACACTCCAGTCGATGCTGACATAAGCCTGCGTTGAGCTAACGCCAGTGAGAGTGTAGTCGATTTTGAACAACAGCGCATTAGACAAATTGCCTGCGCTCTCGGTGAACACCAGGTTTACGCTGTTGGCGCCACCAGACATTATAGAGACGAGGTTAGCCAAAGGTTTTTCGTAGCCGTCCAGGTTGGTGCGGAACCACCACCAGTTCTGGTACATGTGGTCAACACTGTTGGGGTCTATAAAGTTCCCCATGCCTTGGCTGCCTACATCCTCAGAGTACGTCCATCCATTGTGGGTGAGGGTAAAGGTCTGAGCCTGTGAACCGCCAGCCAGCATCCAGCCCAGCGCAGCTACCAGGGCGAGACGCCACAGGAACCTGCTTGCCATATCAGGCACCTCCTAAGAATCTGTTCTCGCCCCTAAGGTAATGCAAAAACTGTACCACAGGTGCTGAGCAAAATACGGGTTGTTGGCGGAACGTGGCAGAAAAACGGCAAGATTACTGTCGGTAAGGTTACGAGGATGAAGACGCTACCATCCCGCCGCGTGACCGTCACAGCGAGGGTCGGAACCTGCAAGTAACGCTTTGCTTTCCGGGTGCACCGCAATCACCTGCACCGCACCCGATTGTCCCCAATCCGGCAATAGCAACACGCGATGCCCCTTGCGTTCCAGCTTTTGCAGGGATTCCACAGGCACTCTGCGCTCGATTTTCAGCCCTTCCGGGTCGTGCTGCCAGCGAGGGGCTTCCACCGCCTCCTGTGGGTTCATGCCGAAGTCTATCAGGTTGCAGATAATCTGCGTGTTGCTCTGCACCTGCACATCGCCGCCCGGCGTGCCACCGACGAAAGCCAGATCGTCGCCGCGCGTCAGCAGGTAGGCGTTGAGGGTGTGCGCGGTACGCTTGCCCGGCTCCAGCGCGTTTGGACTGGTGGGGTCTAACGAGAAACCCGTCATGCGGTTGTTGAACAGTATCCCCGTGCCCTCCGCTACCTCCGCACAGCCAAAGGAGTGGAAGATGCTCTGGATAAAGGAAGCGGCGTTGCCATAGCGGTCCACGACGCAGAAGTAGGTGGTATCATGCTCTATCTCGCCGGCAGTGACGCGGTCGGCGGCGCGGTTCAGGTCTATCTGCTGGCGGCGTCGCTCCGCGTACTGCTTGCTCAGCAGAGCATCCATCGGCACCTTCACGAAGCGCGGGTCGCCAAGGTAGGCGTGCCTGTCCGCAAAGGCGAGCTTTTTCGCCTCTACCTGCAGGTGAATAGCGTCTGCGCTCAACGCGCCCATACTGCGCAGGTCGTAGCCCTCCAGCAGATTCAACATTTGCGCGAGAATGTGCCCCTGCGACACCGGCGGCTGCGCGTGCAAGGTGTAGCCACGATACTCCACGCGAAGCGGTTCCAACCACTCGGCGGGCGGCTGCGAGAGATCCTCTTCCGTAAAGAGCCCCCCATGATGCTGGCAGTGGCGCACAATGCGCTCGGCGATATCGCCTCGATAGAAGTCCATCGGTCCGGCGGTGGCGATACGGGTCAGTGTCCAGCCAAGATTCGGTTGGGTAACCATTTTGCCCGGGTAGGGCAGCTCGCCGTCGGGTACCAGCTCGCGCCACGTGATGGGGAACTGCCGCAACAGGTGCTCGTGCGCAGCGAACACCTGACTGTAGCGATAGCCTGCGGGAAACCCCTGCTGGGCGTAGCGGATGGCAGGCTGGAGCAGCTCCGAAAGTTCACGTGTGGCGTAGCGCTCGTGCAGCAACGCCCAGGCGGAGACCAGCCCGGGCACCGACGCACTCTGCATACCGCGCACGGGGATTCCACCGGAGAAACGTTCCCGTGTTGCAGCGCGCGGGGCGGGACCGGAAGCGTTGAGCGCATGCGTCTGGCGTGTGCGGGCGTCATACACTATCACAAAGGCGTCACCGCCGAGGTGGCTGTTGTACGGCTCGATCACCGTCAACACCGCGCTGATTGCCAGCGCGGCATCTACGAAGTTGCCACCCTCCTGCAGCACATGCAGTCCCACCGCCGTCGCCAGCGGTTGAGTGGTTGCCACTGCCCCGTTTCGGGCAACCACTACGCCACGATAGGTCATTCACCCGGCTCCTTTCTCTGTTGCAGTTCCGCTTCCAGCACGCGCAGGCGGGCTTCCAGCTCCGCTGCCTGCTCGGCAAGCTCCATTGCGGTCGGGATAATGCGTCCTTCCGAAGGGTCGTACAGGCGCACTTTGTACCCCTCGTCCTCTGCCCGCACCACAACGTACAACCCCAGCTGCTCGCTGTACGCACGCCACTCACGGTCGTTCGGTCGCTCGTTGGGAATTTGCTGGTACTCGTGCCCTACCAGACGGTGCAGAATCACAGGCTCTATCAGATACTCGCGCGTGGCATCTATCAGGATGTACTCCTTCACGCCCAGCCGCTGGTAGAGCCGATACTTTCTCCCTAAATCCTCCGGTGCAGTAGAGCGGGAGGTCAGCTCGAATATCACATCTGGCGCCTTACCCACCTCCCATACTTTCCATGTCGCTCGCCATGGACGCTTTGGCACACCGAACGCGACGTACACATCCGGTGCAACGCGCTGAGAGGGGTTGCCTTCTATCCAGTACATGAACTGATTGCCCGCCACATACACATCTTCGCGCCCGGCGAAGTACCGCATCAGCGCGTCCAGCAGATACAGCATCGCTTCCAGATGTTCAGGCGTTTCTGCCATTGGCTTCCCATCCGATACAGGATAGCGTACGGTTTCTGTCGCCTGCGAGATTGCCATCGGCATCACCTCTTGGCTCTATTATAACCGATTTCAGGAGTGTTCGAGGTGCAGGTGTCGCAGAGTCGACAGCGCCTCCGCCGTTTGCGCTACCCCTTCGAACTCGCCTGCCAGTATCGCCGCTTTCGGGAACAACGCACCACCTACTCCTACCATGTCCGCCCCTGCGTGCAGGTATTCGGCGGCGTTGTGCGCATTCAATCCACCCACCGCCATCAGCGGTATTTGTGGCAGCGGCGCCTTCACCTCCTTGAAAAACTGCGCACCCAGCGTCACCGCCGGAAACACCTTCACAATGGGCGCACCCATCCGATAGGCAGTGAAAATCTCGGTCGGACTGAAAGCACCCGGCACGGGTGGAACATTTGCCTTCAGAGCGGTCTCCACCATGCCGGCGTCCAGTATTGGCGATACCACAAACTGCGCACCCGCATCTATCACCCGTTTGGCGTTCTCTGCATCCAGCACCGTGCCCGCACCCACCAGTGCTTCGTCGTCCCAGCGTTGGCGTGCCTCACGCAGAATCTCCAGCGCGTTAGGCGTGGTCATGGTCACCTCTACCGCCCGCAAACCATGCTCGATAGCCACTTCCAGCGCACGCAGCGCAAGGTCGGACTGCGGCAGACGCAGGATACCCACCACCCGTTGCGCGAGCAGTTCCTGTATAAGTTCTTGCATGGCAATCACCCCTTTGGTACGGTTCGCCGAAATGTGAGGAAAAGCCTGCAGGCAATGCGGGATAGTTATCGAGCGTTCGGTGCTGGAGTCCTCCCGCTAGATGCTTTCAGGCTCCTTGGGTGCATCTCGATCCGGCATCACCACCAGCGGACACCTGCCAGCTGCGAGGAAACCCAGTCGGCGCGTGGGTATGTGCAGAATGAGAATGTAATCGCCCAGATTGAACACCACATAGTCGCCGGGCAGACAGGTTGCCCAACGGGTAAACCACGCGATGAAAGGCGTTTCCATACCGAGGGTATAAGACCTCTGCCCGCGGTGATACACCTGTAGCCCTCTCTCTGCCCAGACGTCCACGAAGACCGTCCAATCTCTTTCTTGAAGAGGGCGGTAGTCCAGCGGCATGCCCATGTCCCGCGGCTGGCTCACTTCGCGTGACTCCTTCGTTGATTTTTCTTCTAATGATGTGGTGCGACGAGTAGGCATGCGTTTTAGACTGATACCCTCCAGCAGTTTCACATCACCCTCCGTGCTCCTTCCACAACGGGAACACCACAGGTCCCATCTTCCCGTCCCCCGGTCCCGTTTCGCATAAAGCCGCGCCGAGGGGTCTGTAGCGTTTGCGTCCTTTACCTTCTGTTTGCCTGTGCCGTCGATATGGACTCGCCAGATATTACCGTCCAGACCGATATAGTACACCTGTGCAGCAGGAGCCTGCACAAAGCGCAGGTCAGGCTGTATCTTCGTCTGTGTAACGAAGCTGTAGTTGCTGGCGGACAAGTAGAGCGGAGCCAGAAAGAGAGAGGAGACCGTCTGTGCAAGCAAGGAAGCTTTGAGTGTGGTGTACCACGAGCGTGCCTCTGGCGGAAACAGACGGTGCACGAAAGGCGCCTCGGCGAGAACCGTCCAGATAAACAATACCACCCAGAGCACAGCTATCAACTTAGGAAGCATCAACAGCACATCGATACTGGGCGGAATACGATTGAAGGGTCCCTCCACGAACTGCAGAAGAAACCAACCGATGACCAGCGAGGCATAATTGGCGCACGTCATCAACACCAGCCCACGACGATAGGGGAGCTGGAAGGCGAACCGAAGCGTTAGCGCTTCTATCGCACCGATAATGGCGTTCCCAAAGGCGAGCTGAAGGAAGCCCAGCCACATCAACGGCGTACCCATGTTCGCCGAAGCGGGCGCAGCAAGGGCAAGGCTCATCAGCGCGACAAGCGGGACAGCCCTCCGGCGCATCGTGTTGTTCCTCTATTCAGGCGGTGTTGCCCGCGTCGGTATCTGCAGGGGGCGTCCTACATCGTCGGTGAAGCGTACCGCCAGATTCCAGAGGTTCCCGTGATTGATGACTTTCACCACCAGCAGGTGCCACTGCTCACCGCCCCCGGCTACCGACACGCGGTCCTGGTCGGGCTGGAAGCCACGAGGCACATCTGCCACCAGAATCGGCTTGCCGTCCAGCCACACCGCTGCGCCGTCGTTGCTACCCACCCGCAGGCTGATGGCTGTGGGACCGGGCAGCTGTACCCAGCAGGCGGCGTACGCACCCACCCAGGGGTCTCTGGTGAACAGGTTGCGCAAGTCAAGCAAGCCAAAAGGATGGTTAACGCTCACCTGTTGCCAGCCCGCTTCCCCCGACAGTGTGGAGAACCTCTGGGAAAGGTTAACCGTGTCCACCGGAATGTCCGTCTTGCTCAGCTCACCCGGAGTGCAGCGGAACGGTCCTACCACCTGCCACTCGGTGATGAAGCCCAGCTTGCGGGCAAACGCCGCACCTTCCTTTTGCGCCTCACGCCATGCCTGCTCGCGCGCCTCAGTGGTGGTGTAGCCCGCGCTCGTCAGCAGTTCCAGGTACGCCTGCGCCTCGCTACCGCGCTCTTGCGACTCGTGCCGTGCCAGCCACATATCGATGATGTCGTGCTGACCGCTGTTTTGCAGCTCCTGCACCATCTGTGCGAACCGCACGTCCGCCTCCCGGGCGCGCATGATGTCACCTGCGCGTCGGGCGGTTGCTGCCTGCCACTGGACGGTATAGACACGGTGCCCGATTTGTAGCTTGCGTACCCGCTGTTTTACCGCCTCCGAACGCGCCTTGCTGAACGCCTCTTCCAGTAACTGACGCCCCTGTTCCATTGCCTCGGCTGAGGGATAGACCCACCAGTCCTCGTGATTTTTCGCCTCCAGCGGCATACTCGCCATCAGGTTCTCGTACAGGGTGAAGTAGCGGTATACCGGCTCGGTGGATTCGGCGAACAGATGCTGGCAAAACTCACGAATCAGCGCGTCGGTATCGGTCTGCGGATTCCACACCAGCTTCACCGCCGCGAAGATGTTCAGGGGCTGCGTCCACCAGTCATCATGCGTCTCGCTGTTCAGGTGCTCGATGCCCACTTTCGCATAGAAGGGGATATCCACCTTTAGGGTGTGCACCAGCGGCCATTGTCCGAACCACTGCCAGTGCCCGTAGTAGTCGTAGATGCCGACATGCGGACACAGCTCACGCCAGCGCAACACAATTTGACGAAACCGCTTGCACGGGGCGCAGTTGGCGGTGATGGGATGGGCGTGACAGAACTCCCACGGCGTGTGGCATATCACCGGCATCAGGTTGGGGTGGGGCTTTACCTTCTGGGGCGGGTCGGTGTGCGTGAGGTAGGCGTAAAAGCAAAGTATCTTGTCGGGGTAACGCTTCGCCACCTCTTCCGCAATCTGGTTAAAGAACACCAGCAGGCGGTCGGTGAACTGTCCTCCGGGGGCGAAGGGGTCTACACCCAGCTCTCGGTCCAGAGCACGGCAACGGTCGCACTGGCAAAACTTGCCGAAGTCATTAGGCGACAGGGAGAAAGTTTTCGCCTGCGGGTTCTTTTCAAAATAGTCCAGCACCCTCTGGATAGCGAGACGGATGACCTCGGGATGGGTGGTACACAGCTGCCACTTCCGTTGCCCGTCGATGAGCGCGAACCATTCGGGATGCCGGTCCACCTCCTTCAGAGAGATAATGCCTTCCCAGTTGTGGCCGTGCCAGTAGGGTTGAAACCCCGCCATGCGGTTGCGCCGTCTCCACTCTGCGCCTCTGGGTGGGTCCGCCTGATAGCCGCCGAATCCGGTGACGCTGGGGATGGCGGGTTCGCGCGTTTCATCCAGCGCAGGTACGGAGACGGTTCTCTGCCGGGGTACGTACTCGCCCAAATCGCCCGGGATGTACCAGCGCACACCCAGATGGTCCTCCAGTAAACCGTAGATGCCGTTGACCACGCCTGCCTCGGTTGCTCCCTCAATGAAGAGGCGATTGTCCTCGGTGCGCAGGCGATACCCCACGTCCGACAGCCCCTGTACGCCCGCACGCAGCACGATAGCAGCTCGGTTTGCAGGTGGTTCTGTGACCACAGGCAGACGAGCTCCGGACATCTTCTGGATGTAAACCTGCAGGTCGTTTACCGCTGCGGAGAGGTCGCCGCGGGCTTCGGACGGCGCGACGATCACCGCTTGCGGGCTTCCGTTGCGCACCAGGGTAACCCGCGGAGCCGCGTTCACGGGAGCCATTGCGAGCAACAAACCGATGAAGCAATATGCGATCATGGTAAGAACCTCCGACTGCGTTTTGCAGTTAGAGGTTCTCGCTATGCGGGAGTATTCCTGCAGAGCGTACAGTTGTTTCAAACACCCTCCTCGGCAGGGGTGGCGTGATACACAAGCGCGTTTGCCGATTGCTCCATCTCACCTGCATGATATGCCTCTCGCCCCTGCCGAGAAGCTTTAGCGCGTACTTTGTGGGACGGGAGCCATCATCAGACGCATGAACTGCTCCTCCGGCTTTTCGCCGTGCACCTCATACTCCGTCCAGTATACGTTGCCCGCTTCGTCTATCATCGGCATCTCACCTATATCTGCATAGACCGCACGAACACCCAGTGAGCGACCTTCCTCATCGTACTCGCAAACCGCAAAGTAACTCACTGCCCCTATTAGATTTGGAAGACCGCCCAGAGGAGACCGTATTAACACCTGGGGTGTACAATACAGGTAAACGTGTCCTCTCCCATCCATGCCCAGCAGACCTCCTACCGGTAACAACTTTTCCACCTCGGTCTTCTCGCGAGGGATGGTATACTGCCTGACAGGCTGACCATCCCGACCGTATATCACCACCCGGTATCGGATATCGTCGTTGCCCTCTGACTCCCCGGTGAGCACGCCCTCGCTGTTGTACTGCTTGAAGGAAATCTTGTTCCCCAAATCGAGACGAGTCACCGTCCAGCACGTACCATCCTCTCTGGGACGGCACACTACGTGGTCGTCAAAGGTCTGTACCTGCCCCGTGCGCAGGTCTATTTTTACGTGTATCCGCAGGTGGCACAGGTGCAGCGTTTCTGCCTTATCCACGAGTATCCAGCAACGCGCCCACCAACCATCTCCCAGTCGCTTCTGGTGCTGTGCCGAGACCTGTTCTACTCCGCGCCGGATGCGCTGCTCCAGGGCGGTCAGCCTGCGTCCCTGACGGTCGAAAACCAGTACCGGTAGTGTACCATCATTCAGCAGAAATACCCGTCCCTGACGGTCTACGGTAAAGTCCTGCGGCTCATACCCCACGCTGCTTGCCTCTTCCCAGGTGCGGATTGCCCGCACCAGCCTGCCGGAACGGTCAAACTGGCAGATGAACTTGTTACCATACCGGCGATAGAAAGTACCGTCCGGGGCAACAAAGAGCGGTTCACTGGTGCTCCCTGCAACCCCTCCTCCTTCCCTGTATGCGTGCAGGTCGACGGGAAAGCTGGCAAGCTCCTGCGGTGTCGGATTAGCAGAATAGAAACGGGGCGCCAGCTGCTTGGTGAACAGGAGTTGTGGCTTGCTCAGCAGATACTTGCTCACATCGGGCTGCGAAACCTGCTGTGCCCCGCGGACGTAAACGCAGGATAGCCACCAAAGCAAGAGGACAAGGAGGGCTGTACCTCGCGGCGCGAAGGATAGCATTCGTTCTGTGCACATTCGTGTAGACCTCCAGGTAGTCCAGCGCTTCTCCCCATTTTGCATTCACTGTCCCTTCACCACAGCGGACGGTGGTTACGCCACACGGAGAACGGTGCTGTGCGATCACCTCTCTACCTCGTCCAGCACCTTGAGCCCCTCTACCCGCAGGCGAGGTATCTCGAATGGCAGTTTCTGAGAGCTGGCAACCAGACGCATATGCATCGGGCACCCTTTGTTCGTCCAAGCATAGATAGGAAACCCAACCCCAGCAACCCAGCGCATGTTTGCGTACTCACGAAGCTGACCGTTTTGGTCAGGCTCTAGGAACCGCACCCGGAATACCTCTACACGCTTGCCCCCGATATCCAGATTCTCCACTGTCACATCCTGCTGTGTTTGATAGGTTGGGAAGCCAACGAACGTCTGATCGGGAGACAGCGTCTTGATACTGCCGTCCGCTCGGCGAAATCGATATTCATTTAGCCCATCCAACCCCTTCCGCTCACCTGCCACCAGCGGAAACACGCACCACCACTTGATCGAGAGGTGCGTTGGGGCGGAAGGATAACCGGGTGTCTGTAGCCATTCCCTCCGGTAGAGTGTGCCATCCCTTTTCTTAAACTCCTCGAGAACCTTGACCATCGACAGGTCAGCAACGTTCAGATAGAAGTAGTCCCTACCTTCGTCCTGAACGTCCTCGCGGATAACCCGCTGCTTCAGCTTGTAGCACTGGTAGCCTTCCACTTCTTCAATACCGACCACCTCATAACGCTCCCTAAAGGGACCACCCCAATGGAGCATCTCGATGGGTAGACCGATTTGGAGAGGGAACCTCCATATTTCCACCTCCCACCAGTCTCCGACATGCCATTGGGGGGTGGGCAGAACCTTGTTTGACTGGCTCACCGATACATTGCAGGCGGACAGCAAAACCGCTACCATCACGCCTGCGCAGGCAAGCACATACTTTGCGATAGGTATTGTGTTGCGCATATTCCTTTCCCCCCTCTCCGTGTCTGCACCACGCGAAGGGCAAACCATCCGCCGATAGTGGCTCCCTCTTGTGCTATTGCAGGCTGGTTAGCATATCCGTTTACCATACGGTACACATCCTGACCGAAACATGAACAGTAGCGAGGCACAGCAGGGCGAGAACAGTCGGTACCCCCCGTGTGAATTGCAAGAGGTAGATGTTCATCCTATTTGCTCCTTTCGCTCACGAGGGGTGTGTGGTTAGTTACATGGTATCACCTCTTGCGCAAAACGTCAAGAGATTCACGAAAACCTCCGGAAAAATTTTGCTCTCACCCTCCATACAGGTTACCGTCCAACGCACAGAGCACGTTCGAATGCTGTGCATCCGGTTTCGCTTCCTCGGTGATGCGGTGGAATCAGCCTCTTACCTTCCCGCTATCGCTGCCTGCCAGGGCTCGCGGTGCGTGGCTTCGTACGAGGCAATCTTGTCCTCGTGCTGGAGGGTCAAGCCGATATCGTCCAGCCCCTCTATCAGGCACTTCTTGCGGAAGGGGTCTATCTCAAACCGGTAGAAGAAACCGTCGCTGCCTGCAAGCGTTTGCGCTTCGAGGTCTACCGTTATCCGGTAGCCTTCCTGCGCGGTCACACGGCGAAACAGGTCGTCCACCACCTCCGCCGGCAGTTCCACAGGCAGAATGCCGTTCTTGAAGCAGTTGCTCTTGAAGATATCGGCGAAGGAGGGGGCGATAATCACCCGAAAGCCGTAGTCCAGCAGCGCCCAGGGCGCGTGCTCGCGGCTGGAGCCACAGCCGAAGTTCTCGCGGGTGAGCAGAATCTGCGCCCCCTGATAACGCGGTTGATTCAGCACGAAATCCGGGTTGGGCGAGCCGTCGGGCAGAAACCGCCAGTCGTAGAAGAGGAACTGCCCGAAGCCGGTGCGCTCCACCCGTTTCAGGAACTGCTTGGGCACAATCTGGTCGGTGTCCACGTTCGGCTGGTCCAGCGGAGCCACCAGCGCGGTTATCTTCTCGAAAGGTTTCATCGGCGCAGTACCTCCTCAGCGATTTTGCCTTCACGATACCACTCGCGGATGTCTACAAAATGCCCGGCAATAGCCGCAGCAGCTGCCATCTCAGGGCTGACAAGGTGAGTGCGTCCACCGCGCCCCTGCCTGCCTTCGAAGTTGCGGTTGCTGGTGGAAGCGGAGCGTTCACCGGGCTGTAGAATATCGGGGTTCATGCCCAGACACATGCTACAGCCTGAATCACGCCACTCGAAGCCCGCTTCGATGAAAATCCGGTGCAACCCCTCTTCCTCTGCCAGCTTCTTCACGTGCTGTGAGCCGGGAACCACCATCGCCCGCACATGCGGAGCCACCTTCTTGCCCTTGACCACCGCCGCTGCCGCACGCAGGTCGCTGAGCCGACCGTTAGTGCACGAGCCGATGAACACCCGGTCCACCCGTATCTCCTGAATGGGCGTGCCGGGCTTCAGCCCCATGTACTGCAGGGCGCGCTCCGCCGCCTTCGCTTTCGTCTCGTCGGTGAAAGAGGCGGGGTCGGGCACGCAGTCGGTCACATCTACCACCTGCTCCGGGCTGGTGCCCCAGGTGACCTGTGGTGCGAACTCTGAAACGTTAAACTGCACCTCACGGTCAAACTGCGCGTCGGGGTCGGACGGCAGGGTTTGCCAGTAAGCAACCGCCCGCTCGAACTGCTTACCCTGAGGGGCGAAGCGTCTGCCTTCCAGATAGGCGAAAGTGGTCTCGTCAGGGGCTATCATGCCCGCGCGTGCGCCCGCTTCGATGGACATGTTGCATATCGTCAACCGCTCTTCCATGCTCAGCGCGCGGATAGCCTCGCCCATATATTCAATCACGCAGCCGGTTCCTCCGCCCGTGCCGATGCGCCCGATGATGCTCAAGATGATGTCCTTGGCGGTAACGCCCAGCGGAAGCTTTCCCTCCAGCCGAATCGCCATCGTGCGAGGCTTTGTCTGCGGCAGGGTCTGTGTTGCCAGCACGTGCTCTACCTCCGACGTGCCAATGCCAAACGCCAGCGCACCAAACGCGCCGTGCGTGGAAGTGTGGCTGTCACCGCATACAATAGTTAGCCCCGGTAGGGTGATGCCCAGCTGGGGACCGATAACGTGCACGATGCCATTGTCTTCGCTGTCGAGGTCGAACAGCGTAATGCCGAACTCCTCACAGTTGCGACGTAACACCTCAATCTGCCTGCGAGAGATAGGGTCGGTAATGTTCCAGCGGTTATCCGTAGGCACGTTGTGGTCCATCGTGGCGAAGGTCAAATCGGGACGGCGCACCTTGCGCCCCGCTTCCCGCAAGCCATCAAATGCCTGCGGTGAAGTGACCTCATGCACGAAGTGGCGGTCAATGTATAGTAAAGTCGGTCGTCCGGGTTCCTCGTGGACGATGTGCGCGTTCCAGATTTTTTCAAACAGCGTAGGCATGGTGCAACATCCTCCTTTGGGTTTTTATTATACCACGTGCAGCATACCGTACAGTACCCCCGCAAGCTTACCATACCCATCCGCTTTTTTCGCAAAAATTCTTGGTGCAAATACGCTTCACCATATTGACTCTTCGGGAATGCTTGCGTATACTAATAATACTTAATCGTTTCATGACAGCCGTGTTCGTCGTTTCTTCAGCGGCTCCTACTGAGCGTCAGGGGTACATTGACAACGCAATCCGACACTAAAAAAGGAGGTCTCCCAATGAAACAGGGAAGGGCTTTCACCCTTATCGAGCTGCTCGTCGTCATCGCGATTATCGCGATTCTGGCAGCGATTCTGTTCCCGGTGTTCTCGCAGGCGCGCGAGAAGGCAAGGCAGACGCGGTGTCTGTCGAACTGCAAGCAGATCGGACTGGCGTGCATGATGTACATCCAGGATTACGATGAGGTCATGCCGCCCGGGTACGACTACCGGCAGGGAGGCGACACTACCGTCTGGTACATGCAACTGCTCTGGCCCTACATCAAGGACGGGCAGGTATGGACGGGTGCGGGCATTCGCGGATGCCCCTCGGCGAAGTGGCCGGCGGCATGGGCGTATGCCTATAACGATGTGCTGAACTACAAATCGCAGGCGGCGATGCCCCGTCCTGCGGAGACCGTCTTGCAAGGCGATACCGGACAGGTACCCGAGTGGGGTGGTTACTGTTCCTCCACCTTCTGGAACTGGTGGACTCCGGAGGTATGGCAGGACCCCGCCACCGGTTCGGTTCCGCCCCCGGACTACTGGGACGATAGCAAGGTGAACCCGCTGTCGGTGCTTCTGTGGAAGCTACCTGACGGTACGAACATCGACGACGACGCGCCCAACCCCATCCAGATCTGGAGCGCTGTCGGCAAGGTGGGTAACCTGCGCTACCGTCACAACGAGGGTGCGAACATCACCTTCGCCGATGGTCACGCCAAGTGGTTCAAACGCGGTGGGTCGGTGAAGCTGTACCACTTCCGGTTCAACCTGCAGAACCGGCTGTAGTTCGGTATTAGACACGGCTGTCATGAACGGGGGGAGCTTAACAGCTCCCCCTTACTACTTCTCTGGTCCTGTACCCTGAGCATGGTGCTCACCTGCTGTCCGATGCTACGCCCGAAAGGCTCTGGGCATCAATTTTCCCTTTCAGCTTGCCATCTGCGCCGTAGAAGGCTACGCTCTCGGTGCCTATTGCCGTACGAAGGCGTCCCTGCCCATCGTACAACACGAGTAGAGTATCCTCTCCGGAGGTTTTCAGCTCGGCGCGGATTCTGCCCTCTTTGTCTACCAGCTCAATTCGCTGAGTGCGGGTAATGACAGCGGTCGGCACTCTGGACTGCGCCCACAGAGCGCCTATCGTCAGCAATAATGCTGTGGCAAGCAGTAGCATCGCTAAGCCTTTGGTTCTCATCGTTTCGCCTCCTTCGCCTGTTCGTTTCAACGGAAAACATCCGACGCAAGAATCCGCGCTACCAGCCGCTGTAGGTGAAGGAGGGAGGGTAGATTCTCCCCCCTCGTTCTACATCTCCTTGCCCATTGCCTGCGCGATGGCGCGCACTTCCACCATCAGCTGCTGGAAGTTCTCGAAGGTGAGCGATTGCGCGCCGTCTTTCAACGCCTGCTCGGGGTGTGGATGCACCTCGATAATCAACCCATCTGCCCCTGCGGCGATGGCGGCGCGGCTCATGGCGGTTACCAGGCTCCACTTGCCCGTGCCCTGACTGGGGTCTACAATCACCGGCAGGTGCGACTCCTGCTTCACTACCGGCACGGCGGAAAGGTCTAGCGTGTTGCGCGTGGCGGTTTCGAAGGTGCGTATTCCGCGCTCGCACAACACCACGTTCTCGTTCCCGCCCTTCATGATGTATTCCGCCGCCATCAGCCACTCGTCGATACGCGCCCACATGCCCCGCTTCAACAGCACCGGGTGGCGCGTTTTGCCCACCTCGCGCAGCAGGTCGTAGTTCTGCATGTTGCGCGTGCCGATTTGCAACATATCCGCGTAACGGCACACCAGCTCCACATTGCGCGGGTCCATCACTTCGGTGACCACCGGCAAGCCTGTCTGCGCGCGCGCCTCCGCCAGTATCTTCAGCCCTTCCACGCCCAGCCCCTGGAACGAGTAGGGCGAGGTACTGGGCTTGTACGCGCCGCCGCGCAGCATGTGCGCCCCTGCCTCCTTCACCGCGCGGGCAGTGGATAGTGTCTGCTCCGGGGTCTCCACCGTGCAGGGGCCCGCCATGATACACACCTGCTGCCCGCCAATGGGTACCTTATTCGCAACCCGCACCACCGTGCCTTCCGGTCGGTACGCCTTCGCCACCAGCTTGTACGGGGCGAGGATGGTAATCACCCGCTCCACAAAGGGCAGAGCCTCAAACTGCTCCACCAGGTTCGGTTTCTCCTCTTCGGGCACACCTACTGCGCCGATGACGGTCTTCTCCACGCCATAGATGGGATGCGCATGGTATCCGCCCTCCAGCAGCTTGGAAGTAATCAGGTCAATCTGTTCTGGGGTGGCACTTTTGTCCAGAACGATAATCATGCTTGCAAAACCTCCTCTAATGCACAGATGAATCGCTCGTTTTCCTCCGGCTTGCCGGTAGTGATGCGCAGGTAGGTGGACAAGCCGAAAATATGTCCGGTGCGTACGATGACGCCCTTGCGCAGCAACGCCTGAAACACCGGCTGGCTGTCGCGCCCGAGGTCCACCATCACACAGTTCGCCTCACTGCGCACGTAAGACAAGCCCAGCCGCTCGAAGTGCTGATAGAAATACTCCAATCCCTGTCGGTTCAGCTCTACCGCCCGGCGCAGGTGTTCCTGGTCCTGCAACGCGGCGAGCGCGGCGGCTTGCGCCACACTGTTGACGTTGAACGGCTCGCGCACACGGTTCATCGCGTCGATGATGTCCGGTCGGGCGATGGCATAGCCCACGCGCAGACCCGCCAGCGCATACGCCTTCGAAAAGGTGCGCAAGATGATGACAGGGCGCCCCTCTCGCACATACCGCAGAGTGTCCGGGTAGTCCGGGCGCGAGACGTACTCCTGATACGCCTGGTCCCACACCACCACCACATGCTCCGGCAGGGAGTTCATAAACGCTTCTACCTCGTCGGCGGTGACGATAGTGCCTGTCGGGTTGTTCGGGTTGGCGATGAAGATGAGCTTGGTGTGCTCGTTCACGCGCCCTAAAATCGCCGGCAGGTCGAAGCGATGCTCCCGCAGGGGAACCAGATGCAATGGTGCGTCGTTCAGCTTCGCTGCCGCCTCGTAGCGCACAAACGATGGGTGCCCTGTAATCACCTCATCGCCTGGGTTCAGGAAGGTCAAGCCGATGTAGTGTATCAGTTCATCCGAGCCGTTGCCGAACAACAGGTACTCGGGCGGCATCCCCACGTGTTTTGCCACCGCCTGCCGCAGTTCGAAGCAGCTGCCGTCGGGGTAAAGGTTGACCGACTGCATCGCCCGCATCGCCGCTTCGATGGCGCGTGGCGAGGGACCCAACGGGTTCTCATTGGACGCCAGCTTGACCACATCGGTTAGCCCCAGCTCGCGTTTGACCTCCTCGATAGGCTTGCCGGGGCTGTAAGGTTCCAGTTCCAAAACGTTCGGGCGTATTAAAGGTGTACTCATAGCACTATTCCTCTATGGCTCCCTGTTGTATCTCGTCGCTGGTCGCTGCAGGCTTTTGCCTGCCTGCTCGACTCAACGGTATATTAGAGCGCAACCTCTCCCCCAGCTCCTCTCCCGCAGGGAAGGGGGATTGCGTGTTCACCCGCCGCAGACCTCTCCCCCAGCCCCTCTCCCGCAGGGAGAGGGGAGTCCCTCCTTCCCTCGCAGGGAAGGAGGACAGGGGGTTAGGTTCTGTTACGCACATTACCAACAACCCAGATAAAGGCAAACACAGGGCAGGACATCTTTCGGCAGTGCCCTGCCCGTCTTTTCGGCGAACGACGCGGCTGGTGCTACCCGGGGGTGCCTTCCACGTCGCCGACACGCACCTCGACGGCGGCGCGTTCTTCCACGCGGTCAATGCGCCCGTCACGAATCCACACGATGCGGTCGGAAACGTCCACCATCTTGAGGTCGTGTGTGGCGGAGATGATGGTCACGCCCTGCTCCTTGTTCAGCTGGCGCAGCAGTTCGATAATCTCTTTACCGGTGCGCAGGTCCAGGTTACCCGTTGGCTCGTCCGCCAGAATAATCTGCGGATTGTTTGCCAGCGCACGGGCAATCGCCACACGCTGCTGCTGACCACCCGACAGCTCGCTGGGTTTGTGGTGCAGACGCTCGCCCAACCCTACCAGCTTCAGCAGTTCGATACCCCGGTCAATCGCTTCATCGGTGGACAGACCGCCGAAAATCATCGGCAGCATCACGTTCTCCAGCGCGGTCATCACCGGGATGAGGTTAAACGTCTGGAAGATGTAGCCGATAGTGCGGCAGCGCAGGAACGCCAGCTCCTGAGCGTCCAGCTGCGCCATGTCCACATCGTTGATGAACACCGAACCGCTGGTGGGCTTGTCCAGTCCACCAATCATGTTAAACAGGGTGGACTTGCCGGAGCCGGAGGGTCCCATGATGGAAAGATACTCTCCGCGCACAATGTCCAGCGTCACGCCGTTGAGCGCACGCACCACCTGCGTGCCCATCATGTACTCTTTCACCACGTCCTTGCACCGCACGATGTATTCGGTGCCGGTGGTTACAGCTTGGTTCGTCTGCGGCTGAACCGCCATAGATGCACCCCCTCGTTAGACCTCCACGCGCAAAGCAGCAGCAGCGGGCATCCGCGCCGCCACCTGCGCGGGGATAATAGTCGCTATCACCGATAGCAGTGTGCCGATTACTATCGAGTAAATGAGGTATAGCAATACCTCACCCGGAGAAATCCAGCCAAACACCTTGAAACCCTCGCTGAACAGCTTGATGAGCACCACTGCGAACACCCCTAAAAACCATCCGATGACGGAGGCGATGAACCCTACCAGAGCGGATTCGATAAAGAACAGCTCCACGATAAAGATGTCGTACGCCCCCAGGCACTTCATCGTGCCGATTTCCTTGTATCGCTCGGTCACGGACATCAGCATCGCGTTGGTGATGCCTACCAGACAGACCAGCAGGCTCATAATCACCAGCCAGGTCATACGGTATCTCTCGGAGGGGTCCGTAACTGCCCCCGAGTTGCGCTGAATCATCATTGCGGTCAGCACCGAAACCAGAAAGGCAATGCCCAGCACGGTACCCGCAGCGGTAATCACCGACCGCCAGAAGCGGATACGCACGCTCTGCATACTGATGTGGAACGCCACCCGGAACGGTAATTGCAAGCGTTCCACCTGACGTCCATCTTTCCTCATGCCTTCTTCTTTCCTCCCCGTTTGAACGCCACCAGTCTGCGGTCTGCCAGCATCTTCAAAAACATGCTTACCGATGCTTCTACCTCACGACGGCTCATGCGCGTGCGTTTGCACATCTGCTGCACAATAGATTCTACCGTGTGTTCGCCGTCGCATAGTTCCCACACCGCTGCGCCCACTTCATCCAGCTGGATATGGCGCACCGGCGGCAAGCGAAAAGCCGCTATCGCCCACCGAATCACCAGGCTGCGCTGCTCTACGGGCACTTTGAGCAATAACTCTCCCTCCTCCGTACGCTCCCACTCTAAAAGCGGGTTGCGTATCGGGATAGCGGTCAGCGCCTCCTGTCGCGACAGCACCGGCTTCGGCTTCACCGCCGGAATGAATTTGCCAATGAACTCTCGTACGCTCATTTCTCTTGCGTATGGAGGGACGCGCTCCGCCGCGCCCACAAAGTCACGACAAAACGTGACCGTCCACCCCTGTTTACCTGTCATGTCATGCTGAGCGTTAGCAAAGCATCCCCACCTGTTGCTACACCGAGATTCTTCGCTTCGCTCAGAATGACAATCGCCCTTTTGTCATGCTGAACGAAGTGAAGCATCTCTGAGATTCTTCGCTTCGCTCAGAATGACAGATGTAGCGTATTCTCTTATCAAAAGACGGCATCAATGGCACTGCACGCTGTCTATAATCTGCCCAAGCAGTTCCTCTGTCCCCCGCTCCACACGCACCGAATAAATCCGGTTGCTCGGCTCACAGTGCCACACCACACCGCGTACCTCTTCCGGTCGGCGCAAAACCAGTCGCTCTATCTTTCGGCGCAGCCACACCGTTGGCGCAAGACGCCTCCCGACCAGCTGCACAGCAGGATGTTGCTTGACATCGCCCTGCGTATACTGCCTCTTCAGTCGTTTCCACTCCGTAGCCTGCAGCGCCCACTCCGCCAGCGTCCAGCGTTTCAAGGTCACATCCGCAAGCCCCCACCGCTCTACGCTCACTTCTGTGTAACGGCTGCGGAACTGCAACAACAGGTAGCCCGACATCACCTGCGATTTCACCAGCGCAAACCGCTCCGGCAGCCGGGCCACCAACCCAAGCAGAGCCCACGTCCACCAGCCGTCCTCCGAGTGGTCTTGCAAGGTATCCAGTAACTGGTTCGCAACGTTGACCACCGCATCGTCCTTGTCACCGCTTACCTGTGCGATGACCACCCGACGGCACTGCGGACACTGCCGGATGAACCCACGCACCTTCCGGTCGGCGCGATAGTTAAACTCCAGTGCGCCTTCCCAGTCTTCCGATGGCTTGATGCGTCCGGTAAAGGTTACTTTGCGCTTCTTCGCCTGGCGCTCCACCAGGTTCAGGTAGGCGTCCAGTCGCTTGCGAACGTCCACCGCTTTCCTTGCTTGCGCCCAGCGCACCTCGGCGACCAGACTGCCGGGCGAATCGATGCGCAAATACCCCTCCTTTGCATCGCCTTGAAATCCGGTTACACTCCAATCGGGAGGTACCCGCAGGCTGACCCCTTGCCACCCCACTATCTGCTCCGGCGCCAGCCCGTGTTTCACGCTATGCTCAGACCTCGTCCTCTACGACTGCTGTTCAGTGCTCTTCTCGGTCTTCGCCGGTGCGGGATGCGCCGGTTCATCATCCAGCACCTCGGAGGTGGCTTTCTTGAACTCGCGCAGGCTTTCGCCCACCGAGCGTGCCAGCTCCGGCAGTCGGCGCGCCCCGAACAGCACGACGATGATGACGATAATCGGTAACGCTTCCTGCCAGCCGAAATACATCTGGATTACCTCACTCATCGAAACTCCTCCACAGCACGTCTGTGCCTCACCTCTATTCTATCACATTCAGTAGGGCAAATACGACACCGACCGCCCGATGATGGCAAGAGCGATAGCCGCCATGCCGACTAAGCCCATGCCGCAGGAGAACCCCGCCAGCAACACCGGCGCCCACAATCGCCACTGCTCTGTGCCGAAGCGGCGGGCGAAGTAGCGATGCCCCAAAATGGTACCGAACAGCATGGGGATAGTATAGTGCGGAAGTGCACCGATACCACCCACGAAACCGTAATAGAACAGCAGAGGCAGTCTCAGAGCGGAGAATATCGCGAACAGCGCGACACCACCCGTGAACCCACCGATGATGTAGTCCGTGCGCAACGCCCGCAGCAACCACTGCCCTGTGCTGCTACCCTTCAGGTTAATCTGTTGCCACAGCGCGTTCATCTGCGCGTGGAGCGGCCAGAACTTTTGCGCATACGGATACTGCGCCGAGGGTATCTGGCTGGTGTGCCAGAAGAACGCCCAGAACAGGAAGCTCGCCAGCAGTACCACCGGCAGCATAAACGCCTCGGCGTACAGGATGCTGGTGAAGCGCGTGCCGGTGAGCTCCACCTCGCGGAAGCGCTGCGCTGCCCAGCCGTGGTCAGCCAGAGGCATGGGCGCATACCAGATGTCTACCCTGTCGTATCCCGTCTTCAGGATGGTGGCTTCGCGCAGGTAAGGGAAGCTCACGCCCTGTCCGGTGAGAGCGATCATACGCGCCGAGATATAGGAGTTAATCGGCGTCCACACCAGCCCGAAGAAGATGAAAATCCACAGCGGGAAGCCCGGCACCAGCTGGTGGGCAATCGTGATGACGCCGACCGTGGCAACCAGCCACGCGCCGATGGCGAGGTACACCGTGTTTGCTTTGTCACCACGCCCCACAGGTATTTGTGAAAGACTACCGCGATTCGCCACCAGCTGCTTGCGGAACATCAGAACCCGCACCACCGCTACGATACCGATGAACGCCACTGCCAGCTGCACGCCGATGCCCACGCTCAGCCAGAAGTTCATGCTCACCGTCAGCTGGGTCTGGATGGTGCTCATGCCCGGATACCAGTCGGGGAGCAATCCCATCCTCTGCAGAATCGGGTTGGTGAACACCTGGCAAAGGATGCTGGCGGTTGCGCTGCCGATGACAATCGGCGCGGGGATGACAAAGCCCGTGAGCACCAGCCCCAGGTCACCCGACAAGCCGGTTAACGCCGCGGGCAGAATGTGCTCGGTGTTCGGCACCAGGTCAAAGAAGGGTATCGGGATGAGCATGAACGCCTTACCGAAGAGCACGCTGGTAAAGATGGGAATAGCCAGGTAGAAAAAGCCGTACACTAAGCCGATGACTGCGCCGGTGGAGAACACACGCCAGCGCCACGATTCCTCTTTCCGCCCGGCTTCTGCCAGAGCGGTCGCACCCGACGCGGCAACCGGCGCCATCGGGAAGGGCAATCGCTCCACGTCGTTGGTGATGCGGAACAGTGTGTAGCCCAGTCCCATCCACATCATGCGCCCGAAGATTTCGTTGGTCACCAGCAGCACAATCGGGATGAGCCAGTCGCGATGGAAGAAAGTGCGATGCAGTATCGCCAGGCTATCCGGGCGCGGTACTGCCCAGGTGGGTATCTGGTCGGCTATCGGCGTCGCAGGCGGTGACTGGATGAAGTACTGGTTCCATATCAGCCAGCCAAAAGGACCTCCCGACAGACCGATACCACCCGACATCAGCACCGTCAGCGAGGAAGCCACATAGAACAGGATGTAAATCTCCTGCTTTTTGAGGGGCGCGAACGAACGCCTTGCCACCTCGGCGAACAGCACAATGGTCACCCACTGCGCGGCGGGTCCAAGCCCTTGCCCCGCAACCAGTCCGAGATACAGTGCGCCGGGCAACATGATGAAGGCGATGAACAGGGTACCGATTGCGGTGCGAACGGTAAACCCTTCTTCAAAGCGTTGCCCAGCCTCTACCGATTGTGTTTCCGCGGTTTCACGCGCTAAGGCGATTTCATCACGGATTGCCAACGGTTTTTACCCTCCTTTGACCCGTCTGCTCTACGGACAGTGTGTCTATCCGAATCGTTCGATATCGGCTCGCATTACTGTCGTTCCTTCCCGGTTGTTTCTCCCTGTCATTCTGAGCGGAGCGAAGAATCTCGTTCCATCGCCACAAAGAGATGCTTCGCTGACGCTCAGCATGACAAGACAATCAGTCAAGACGCCTTTCAGGGCACGTCGTGAGCTCGTCCTCCTACCTGAGCCACTCTACCATTCGCATCAGCAGTCCCGCTCCCACCACCGCCAGGAACGCCCACAGGCTCAGCCCGCGCCAGCGTTCCGTCTTTTCGGACAACGGCAGCACAAAGTGCGTCCACAACATCGCCACCAGAGCCATCCAGAAAGGCACCACCAGCGGATGGTAGCGTATTGCCTTCGCCCATTCGCCATGTGCCAGCGCACAGGTGGCGCGCGTCATGCCACACGTCGGACACGGCTTGCCGGTCAGCACATGGAACAGGCACAACGTGGGCCCACGCTCCACGTATGGCTGTATCCAGTAGGCGATACTCGCTATACCTGCCATTGCAAGCAACAGCAGTACCACTCGCCCCATCTACCATCACCGCGGTGAAAACGGCGGTTGCGATCGGGAAGCCTCGTGCCACATCGTACCAAACGCAAGCATCCACACTGTTATTACCAGAACCCATATCACCAGCGATACAATGCCCAGAATGTATCCCGCCTGCGCCAGCCCACGCCCTTCTACAGCGGACATCCCCTGATCGATACGGTTCATCTCCTGCTTGCCCAGAATGAGAGAGGCGATACTGAACACCGGGCAGCATATCAGCCCCAGAATACCGAACACCAGTGCTGCCGTTGCCTCACCGCTGGGTGTGCCTGCAGAGCGCGGCATCGGGGGCGGCTGGCGAGCGGCATCGGTGGGCGGCGGAGGTGTTGCCGGAAACAGGTGGCTCAGCTCCGGTAGCAGGCTCGCTCGAACCTGTGTGCCCGTAAACTCGTCCTCCAGCGTCGTGTTGGGCGCAACACGCCCCTCGCGCACCCACTGCTGGAGCGTCTCGATATCCGCCGGCCCGTAACGGTTGCCGTCATGCGCAATCACATAATAGCCCAATTCGCTTCCTCCCCCGAGAGCGCATGTCCTCCTTACAGCCTACGCACCTGTCGCCGGTTGAGTGCTGGGCACGCCTGCGGGCTGTCGCCCATCGGTCTTCTGCAGGTAGCGCTCGCGCTCCTCCTGACGCAACGTTCGCCATATCAGGAACTGCTTGCGCAGGGTGTTCAGGAACCGCCGGTTCACACGCTTCCAGTTGGCGATGTCACCGCTCAGGCGCGTGAGCGTCAGGTGCAGCTCGTACACGTCGGGCATATCGGTGGGTGTGGCTTCGATCTCCACGTTCTGGCTGACACCCAGGTCAAACGGCGCAACCCACGCGGTGCAGGTGATGCGGTAGGCGGTACCGCCATCGTGCTCGTACTCTTCCGCTTTCACACCCTGCGTCACGAAGTCGCCGATGGAGTACTCCTCATACGCCTGCAGCCACTCGCTGAGGAAGGAGTTTAACCCTGCTGCCTGCACGCGCGTCACCGAGAAGGGCATCGGGATACGCCATTCGTCGCCTTCCGGCTCCGGTACACGCCAGGTGCGCTCCAGAGCGGGCGTCGCCACCTCCGACGCCTTCCGCGCCGGATAGATGGTGGAACCCAGCACGGTCGCCACCACAATCAGCGTGGAGACCACCGCTGCCATCGACGAGAAGTTGAGGTACAGCCCCGGTACATTCAGCCAGACGATCATCTTCGCGCTGAGCTGACCGAGGAAGTATCCCGTCACCGAACCGATGATGGCATACACCATCGCCTCCGCCAGGAACAGCAAACCGATGTGCGTGGGTGACAAGCCCAGCGAGGAGAAGATGTGAATCTCCTTCACACGCTCGTACACGCTGCTCAGCATCGTCTGCAACACGATGAGCGCGGCAATCAGCACGGGGATGACGATGAACTCGATGCCCCGTCCCGATGTGGCTGCCAGGGTGGAGTAGCGCCATGTTCTGTCGCCCTGACCCGCGTAGATGTTCAAGCCCAAACGCGGCATCAGCTTGTCCAGCACTACCTTCACCTCATCGGGCGTGGCGAAGGAGATGGCGATACTGCGTATCTCGCCACCGATGTTCATCAGCGTCTTGTAAGGGACATAGAAACAGGCGTCCGGCTCGAGGTGCACGTACTCGCGGAAGCCCGCTTCACCCGCACCTGCGCCCTGCCGCTGCATCTTCTGCATCAGGATGAAGTCCACCGGCGTCAGCGGCTCGCGGTCCAGGTCGGTAATCTGCTTGAACTTCTGGCTATCCAGAATACCGACGACTGTGTAATCCACGCCGCTGAAGTTCACCTTCGCCTTGCCCACATCTTCGGGCTCGATGCGCAGCTGCTGGGCGATGGCGGTGGGCACGATAGCCGCATAGCGGTCGCCCTCGCGGAACCAGCGTCCTGCTACCAGAGCCTTTTGTGGCTGAGTAACCTCCGACTCGGCAGGAGACAAGCCTACAGCCGCTTTGGCATCGTACTGACGGTCGCCTCGGCGCAGGGTGAGGAACGACTGCTCGCCGAACGCCGCTCCGAAGAACCACGAACGCGGCGCAACCGCTCTATCGCGGAACTCGTCGTGCAGCAAGCGGTATGCCGGTTCCTGAAGCGGCTCCCACAGCGCGGTGCGAATCATGATGCCGTTGTACAGCGGCGTGCCCGGTGCGGGAACCTTGTTGAAGCGCAGTACGTTCACGATGGAGGTGAACGACAGCACGATGAAGGTGAGCAATATCAGCGTGATGCTGGTGAGCAGTGTTCGCGCCTTGCGCCGGCGCATGTTGGACACGCCCAGGTTGAACGCCGCAAACGCCACGCTCACCCGCCCGATGTCCGCGCGGTGAATACCGCTAATCTGGCGGTTGAGTTGCTTCAGCTGCTCCTCGAACTTGCCCGCCACCATAAAGGTGACCAGCAGTGACAGCGCAAGCATGATGAACGCCAGCAGCACCACGAACAGGTTGCTTACCAGCTGGAACGCCGGGTGTATCTGGCTGAAGGCGAAAAACACCAGCAGGAAGATGACGAACGCCGCGAACAGCTGGCGCTTGAGGTCGCTGAAGCCAAACAGTAACCGCTCCATAAAGTAGGCGAACGGCATCAGCAGGAACATATAGAAGATAACACCGCGCACCACGTCGTTGGCGGTCGCCTGCACGTCGGGATAGGCGCGCGCCTCGTAGCCCCACGCCGCGCGGGCGTAGGTGTCGAAGGTGGCGTAGTCCTTGCGTTCCAGCGCAGCGCGAGCCTTATCCAGATGTTCCTTCGCCAAGCTGTGTAGCTGCTCCAGCCCTTCGTTGATGATGCGGAAGCGACGCAGACGGCTCATGCGCCATTCGTCCAGATTCCACATATCTTCGGCAACGCGCAGGGCGGTGTTGGCAATGGTTCCGCCACGCGCGATCAGGTCGCGCTCGGTCAGCTCCCGCTCCGAGAAGGCGCGCACCACGAACCCCTGCGCCTCTTCTGCGCTTCCGGCAACCAGGTACCCTTCCCCTTCCGGCTTCTGGGGCGTGGAGTTAATCAGCAGGAATCGGGTGGCTCCGGGTCCCACGCCCATCATAATCTTGATGCGCGAGCCCGGCTGCGCAAACACCACCGCCACGTCCTCCACGTAGGAGGTCAGCGAGTAGTCCTGCACCGTCGCCAGCGTGTAGCCATACATGCGAGGCTGTCCGTTCGTCTCACCGTCCAGCACGTCCAGAGTGGTCAGCGCACGCAGCGCCTGCTGGTCTACCAGGTCGTAGATGGAGGTGGGCACGCAACGGAAGACCACGATACGGGTGGTCTTGCGCCCGGTGGACATGGTGAAGTCGATAGCGTATTCAGATGCTCCGGTAACCCCCAGGTCGGGAGCGTACTCAATCTCCCCCGTCTGCTCGTTGAGGCGGTACGCCGCGATGTTGGTTATCTTGTTCCAGCCATAGGCGGTGATGGGCGGGATACCGGGGAAGCGGAAGTAGGCGTCCTCGCCCACCATCTGAATCATGTTGCCACGCACGCCCATGAAGGTCTTGGTAGCGTGGCGCACCACCGCCAGCGAGCCGGGCACCGGCTGGTTGGGAATAAAGCTCTTGCGCGGGTCAAACAGCACCACCTGCCCGTCCAGCGTGCCGAACCCGCCCTGTAAACCCATCGTCTGGAAGTTACCCGGCTCGGAGATGGGGAAGCGCGGCACGTTCAGCTCGCCCGGCGCGTTGGTATCGTTCAGGATGTGGTACAGCAAACAGGCTATCAGCTTCGTCTGGCGCGTGATGTTCGCCACGTTTACCTTCTCCGGCGTGTCGAAGGGGGTGTCCACCAGCGCGCGCGAGTCGTCAGTGGTGCAGAAGGTCATACCGTTCGCGCCCGACAGCGTGACCACCTCCGCGTCGAAGGCGAACTTGCCCGGCAGGTAGTTGCGCCAGTTCTTGCCCTCCACCGGGTTCACGCCGTCGGCAAACGCCTTCTTGTGGTCAAAACCGAGCACATAGCCCACTTTCTCGGCGTTCTCGCGGCAAATGCGCGCGGTGTCCGAGAAGCGATTCTGCACGTCCTCGCGCATGTCGTAGAAATAGCCTTTATAGAACAACCCCACCTGCCGCGATTTGCTGGAAAGGTCCAGCGAGAGGAAGAGGTAGATGTCCAGCAGTTTCTTCTGTTTCGGCTTGATGCCGACCGCGCCGATAAGCGAGTTCACCAGACGCTGACCGACGTTCGGTCGTTCCAGCTCGAACATGTGTCGGTCCATCCATTCGCGCACACCCTGCAGCGAGAGGAAGTGTGCGCTGGTGGCGATGAACATGATGGTGCGTTTGGGCGGGTTTGCCTTGTAGGCGCGGGCAACTTCTAACAGTCCAGCAAGGCCACACGCGCTCTCCGCGCCGGGTGCCAGCGCAGGCACGGCGGACATGGCATCGTAATAGGCGGAGATAACGATTATCTGGTTCTTAAACCTGGGGTCGGTTCCTTCCAGCCAACCGATGATGTTGCGCGTGGTGCGTCGCTCCCAGGGCATGTTGCAGAACAGCGTGCCCTTCACCTCGCGTCGCTCGGCGGTGAGCGCAAGCAACGGCGCAGCGTCGCTCTTGCGGATGTAGAAGCGTGGAACCGTGACCGGAATACCGATGAACTTGGACTCCGCCTCGCCGCGCATGGTGGCGTTCGGTTCGATAAAGATGACCGCCTTCGCTCCCAGACGCGGAGCGTTCAGCCAGTCGGTACCGCAGTTGAAGTCCACCAGCACAATACTGCCCTCCACGTTCTTGCCGCTGAAGTTGGGCAGTTTGCCGTCGCGTGCATAGATGATGGGTCCCGTGATGCCTTCCGGCGGCAGTTGGGAGGTACGCACAAGGTTGGGCCACATCGCGTAGAGAGGGAACTCGCGATTACCTACCTGCAGTTTCGCCCCTTTATCCACAGGAACGGTTACCGTGAACTCCTCTGTGGTTACGCGCTGTAACCCTATCTGGCGAAACTGCTCCTCAATCCATTTCGCCGCCTGCTCGGAGCCCGGATACCCCGCGACACGGGAGGGATACGAGGAGAGCTGATACACCGTCTGACGAATACGCCCGGAAGAGACTGCTCCCGCCAGACGCTTATAGGCATCCGCTACTTCCGGGGCTACCGAAGGCTGGCTCCACGCCACCGCAGTCAGAACCCCCAGCCACAGCAGGGGCATCCACGCCCGCATGAAACGCACCGTCATGTTCGTCACCTTCTTCGGCGTTTGGCTTTACCTTATGATAACATAACCGGCAGCGGGTGTGAAGGGGGATGCCTTCCCCCTGCCGGTCGCTTTCAAGGGGATTTTTCGGCGCAGGCAAGGTGGTTTCCTGCATGGGCAGGCACGTGCAGGCGTGGGTTTGCGCTAAAGCCTGCAGCTGCAGGTTACCGGGGGAATCTCGCACCCCACCTCAGCCCCAACGAGCGGGGCGGGAGCAGTTTCTCCCCCGTTCATGGAGGAGGTCGGGATGGGGCAACCTCTCCGCGCATGTGAGAGGGGTGATTTTTAGCGCGCTTCCCACCGTAGTGAATCCACCCTGTATCGGTACGCTACACGCCCGTTCGCAAAGGCAAAGTTCGGGGTGTCTCCATGCCTTCGGGCGACCAGCTCCTTCCCACCCGCCAGATTCCAGCCGCCGATGGCGTCAAAGAGCATCACTGTTTCCTCAGGTTGCGCAAGGTCTTCCATCTTGAATCGGTCCAGCCGGGCGTTCATGGCGTATCCACACCGCAGCTGGCGCGCCGCAGGGCAACGGTAATCGTCCAACGAGCGCACGTAGGGTCGGATGCTATCACACCATGTGCGCGAGGGCGGATAGCGTTTGTCCCAATCCTCTGCGTAGAGAAGCATTGCCATGCTCAGTGTCTTCAGGTGCTGCATACAGAGCCTACTCTGTGCTACGATATGGGCGGAGCGGAAGATGGGAAAAAGCACTGCTGACAACACGACGACCGGCGCGACAATCGCCGCACCAGCCATTGCCACCGTCGCACCGCTCACCCGGCTCACCACCACCGCTACCAGCGCGATGATGCCCACTACCGAAGCCACCAACAGGGCAAACATACCGGAGAGGCTAAGTATCTCCAGTCCGCTTGCTTGCCTCCCAGCCACAAGCATTACCACCCCAATAACGGTAAGCCCCAGTGCGATAACCGCGAAATGACGGGCGGAGCTGGTTGTATCGCTGGGCATCATCTTTTACCTCCTTACCAGAACCTGAGGGCACGCTCTGTCGCGACCAAATGTCCGCATGGGAGGGTCGTGCTCCGTCGTGACCACAAATCTGACGGATGCAACAGAGCGCATCCCTCCAATTGAGATTCATCGCTCGCGCTCAGCATGACAAGAACACACACTAAACCTGTCATTCTGAGCGGAGCGAAGAATCCCGAAGATGCTTCACTGCGTTCAGCATGACAAGTGTTTAGCTCTCAGGCGTATGGGTTGGCAGCTGAAGCCGCGCCCCGGCAAACCAAACCCTGCCTTCGGGGGTATCAGCCAGCGCAGGCTGGCTTCGTCTGAGGAGGAACGCTTCAGCCGTGAAGGCTCCCCAATAACCTGAATAACCTGACTATCAGTGAGTCTGCCGTATGCGAACCATGCCAGCAGTAATCACAGTGAATGAGTTTTGCATTTCCGCGTAGTGCTTCTTCACAGCCAGCGACACTATCTCCGCTTTCTGTTCGGGAGGTATGCCCGCCAGCCGCAACAACACCACACCGAGCGTGTGTAGTCGCAAACGGTAGACCAGTTCGCCAAAGTCCTTGTCAGAGGTCAGCAGCATCGCAGACTCTTCATTTGCCATCTTCAACACAGTATCGTCATCTACACCTGAAGCTACCTCTGCGATGAACACTACGTGATGCCCATCTCGCCTCAGTTGTTCTACAATCGGACGGTCAACGCTTTCGTCAGCCACGAGGTTCATACCGCCGTCTCTACCAGAGGATACACCACATCGGCACGCAGTACATCGCGGGCATATGCTATGGCGGCAAGGACTGCCTCGCGGCTCAGATGGGGATGCGCCTCCAGAATTTGCTCCACGCTTTCACCAGCCGCCAGCTTTTCGAGAATGAGGTCTACCGTGATACGCGTGCCAGCAATGACCGGCTTGCCCATCATGACCTTTGGGTCGGAGACAATCCATTGCTTGCCCATACGCACCACTCCATTACCAAGCCGTGTTCATCCACACGTAGCATAGCACAAATCGTTGAGCTTTGCAAGCAACACGTCCGTCGCTACGGCAGCAACCGCGTTACCGTTCCTCTGCCCCACGCTTCCAGCCTGCGGAAGCCTTCGGCGTACATCACGCCCGCGCTCAGCCCGCGAAACCGCCCCATCACGCGGATGAAGTCGGTGATGTCGATGTTGTCGTGCTCTTTCAGCCATTTCACCTGGCTCTGGTGACACTCCATCATAGCGATTTTCTGTTCGATTACCGGAGTGATGTCCACGTACTCGGTGGGGATGAAGCTTGCCCCCGCCAGGCTGTCCATGTAGTATATCACCGGCAGGCGTGGTGTGGGTGGGCTCTCGGTCTCCACGTGTGGAAGGGTCGCCATGAAAGTGCTGACAAACACCAGCTCGGACACCACACGATGGTCCATGTGATAGTCATCAGGGTTGTGGGTAATCACCACGTCGGGGCAGGCTTTGCGCACCATTTCGATGAACGCCATGCGTGTGGCGTGGTCGTGATAGATGAACTCGTCGGGGATGTCCATCCAGAGCAGTTCCGCCCCGCACAGGTCGGCGGACGCTTTCGCCTCCTGATGGCGGATTTGGCGCAGTTCCTCCGGCTTCAGCACAAAGTGTCCCTGCTCGCCGTTGGTGGCGACGCAGATGATCACCTCATGCCCCTGTTGCCGGTAACGCAGGAGCGTGCCCGCACAGAGTATTTCGATATCGTCGGGATGTGCGCCCACAGCCAAAACACGCATTCGGATACCTCCTCATGTATATTGTGATAACGCATGTCTATCCGCGTCCTTCGGGAAGAGCACACGGATGAACACAGATGCAACGGATACACACGGTTGTATCATCCGTATGTATCCGTTGTCTTCCTATATCGCCGACGCCTCGTAGCGAACTTTCACCGGTTTGCCCGTTGCCGCCGACTCGTCGATGGCGTAGATGACCTCGTGCGTCTTCGCCGCGTCGTACAGGCTCACGTGGCTCTCCACGTTGTTGCGCACGCAGTCCACAAAGTGGTCAATCTCGCCGTGGAACGGATGGTGCGTGACGTCGCCGCTATCGGGGCGGATGGTGGGCACGGTAATCCAGTCGGTTTGTCCGGGGAACAGGTCCTTCGCCCAGATTCGGTTGTCGCGCAGGGTTCCCCGCTCGCCCAGCAGGTCGATATTGAACGCATACGGGCATCGGCAATCCAAAATGGACGACAGCTTACCGATCGCGCCGCCCTTGAACCGCACCGCTGCCACCACGTTGGTATCGTACTCGTAGTTGGGATCGGTGTTGTTGGAGTACGCCATCACCTCCTCGATTTCGTCCTGCACGAAGTAGCGGATGGCGTCCACCGCGTGGCATCCCGCGCTCAGGAAGGAACTGCCTGCCACGCTCTTTTTCACGTTCCACTCGTACTGGCGGTAGTGCGGTCCGATGTGGTGCCAGTAGTCCACCTCCGCGTAGAAGATGCGTCCGATGGCGTTCTGTTCCAGCAGTCGCTTGATAATCATGAACTGCGGATTCCAGTGCAGCACAAAGCTCACCACCGTCTTCACGCCCGCTTTGCGCACCGCCTTCACCATCTCGATAAGTTCCTCGCGGCTGTTAGCGACCGCCTTTTCGATCAGAATGTGCTTGCCTGCCTGCGCTGCGAGGATGGTCTCACGCGGATGGAGGTTGGGCGGGGTGCAGATAGAGACCAGATGCACGTTCGGGTCTGCCAGCGCCTGCTCGTAGTCGGTGTAAATCTTCGCGTTCACCGCGCCGGTGGTCTCTTTGAGTCGTTCCGCGCTCTCGCGGGTGCGACTGCTGATAGCCACCACTTCCGTGTAAGGATTGCGTTGATAGGCGCGTACGTGCTCGGTGGATACCCAGCCCGCGCCGTGAACCAGCACGCCATACTCTGCCATTGTAGCATTCCCCCCTCAGCTCATGTGGATTTCTACGTTGTCCGCCACACCGCCCAGCAGGGTGTAGTCGGTACGGGCAAGCTGCAGGATGCTGCCGGGTACGTAGGTGTTGACGGGACCGTGCGCCACCAGCCGCGCGATGAACCTCTGCCACGAGACGCCGCCGCCCAGGTCGCCGTCCAGCCAGAAGGAGCGGTGCTTCGCGCCCAGAATGTCCGCCGGACCGATGGTGTTCGCTTTAGGAGGCACCCATGACCAGTCGCCGCCGAAGGAGTGCAGGGCGTTCTGCATGATGGTCATCGGGTGCAGCTCCACCAGTCGCGCCCCGGCTCTTTTGTAAGCTTCGAGGTCATCGCCGAATTCGTCGCCAAGGTGCGCCTCCCAGAAGGCGATATGCCCACACCAGCCGATGCCTCCGTAGCACACATCTGCTCCACCCATGTCCGCAATCATCTTGCTGTAGTCCTTGATGACATCGGTGGTGGGGAAGTGAATCTGCTTCTCCGGCGGGCGCAGGTCGGGGTCAATGCGCGAGAAGAAGCTCTCCCACATCGCCCGCTGGAACGAGCCTTCCCAATCGCGTGGGGCAGTGTTGCCGTCCTGATCGGCGTATTCGTCCATGTTGAACGTGTGCACATGGTGCATGGGGATACGCAGGCGGTTAATCATCTCCGCTGCGATGGGATACTGCGGCATGGGTCCGACGGGAAAGATGCCCACAAACTGCCTGCCCTCATCCAGCGCCTGCTTGATGCGGGTCACAATGTCGGTGGCGAAGGCAGCGTAGAACTCCGCGCGGTCGTCTATAACGCGAATCCTGAAATCGGGGTTGGGGTGCTCGGTGATGCGTTCGCGCGGGATGGCTCGTACACGGGCGCACACCTCTGCATCGCGAAACGGGATGAAGCGCGCCATCTCATACTTGAACGACATGATTCCTGCCTCCCTTCCGGTATGGTAAGTGATGTTGATTCGGGATTCGCGATGGGCAACGTTTTTCCTGTTGGGGCGAATAATTTACCCTTCCTCTTTACTCCTTGCCCATCTGGCTATTCGCCACATCAGCAGCAAAGCCACCGCCATCACGCCCCACACCAGCCCCACCGAGAGTGCGGGGTGCTGTGGCGCGATGCGGTCACCGAGAAACGCCATGCTCGCCCCCGCTGCGATGCCCAGACCGATGAAGGACTCGTGGAAGCCGCCGTGCGTGCCTTTCTCCTCGCTACCCGCCATCGAGTAGAACAGGGAAGACTGGTACAACAAGCCGATACTCAATCCGAACAATACCTGTGCGAGCAGATGCACCGATAGCGACGGCGCCAGCATCATGCCCGCAAAGCCCAGCATGGCTATCCCGAACGCGCCAAACAGCATCCATGGGCGGTAGTGCCACCCGCTCCATCGGCGCAGCAGGTCAAAAGCCACCATACGCACGTAAAACCACAGGCTGAACCAGCTGCTGGCGGTGGCGAAACTCACCCCAATGCGCTGAGCCACCACAGGGTTGTAGGTGACTACCACGTTAATCGCCACGTACGCCATCGGGTTTGCCAGCCAGCCCAGCAAACGAAAGGCATGGCGCTGTTGCGGGGTAAGCTCCATTCCTTCCGTGTCTACTACCGTGTGATGCTCGTCGGGGATGCTGTCGTAGTCAGGCAGCACTCTCCACACCATAAACAGGTTGAACAGGTAGAGCGCGAGGGGAAGAGCGAACATCGCCCGCAAGCCGAATGCGCTCATCAGCGGAGTGGTGATGAAAAAGGAGAAACCGCTCGCCCCCGACCAGCCGAGGTTGTACATGCCCACCAGATGTTGCACGCGGTGCTGGGGTTCGCCACGCGTCAACGCAGCTTCGATAGCGGGCCAGATGAACCCCTGAAACCCAGCCACCAGCACAATCGCGGTCACCATATTCCAGCCCTCGGGCAGCACGTACCCGGCAAGCGAACCCGCTATCAGCCCAAGCAGTCCCACCCTGAGCGAAGCGCGGCTCCCGTATCGCTCGATCACCCTCCCCCCCAGCACCGAGCCGATAGCGGTGAGCACGCCTATCGTGATTTGCGCCAGCGCGATGGTGGAAGGGTTCCAGTCCAGCGCACGCCTGGCATAGTAAGGTTGACCGTACAGAATCATGGTGGTGGCGATGGACTGCCCCACCTGCACTGCCTGCAGCTGCCATTTGGGAAGGGTTGTGATTTCGGTGTTCATACACACTGCGGTTTCGCCAGATGCCGGTCAAAAGCCTTCACCGGCATCGTGGTCAGGACGTGAGCCTCTACGCGCCACCCACTGATTTGTCAAGCATCTTCCTTGTGATGCGCACGCTCTGGACAAAGGCAATACTTGTCCATTCTACCGTACTAAGCGTCAGAGAAGCATCTCAACATGATGACAAAGAGATTCTTCGCTCAGCATGGAAGGTATTGCACTCTGCTATGGCGTATCGGCAGTTCCTTCGCTGCTAGCCTGTTGCTCGGCTCTGTTGTTCAAATGTAATGTGCCAACAGATCGTTACCAGTCTCCAGCTGCCATGAAGTACTCACCGTGTCCAGCAACACCACCGGAAACAGCGCGAACTCCTCCGGCACATCATACCCTAACTCCACCAATCTCTCATACGGTGTCT
>Ga0101941_1000610_pt1 | contig 51847 bp, 43 predicted proteins | sample DewCreD2012metaG_3_FD_75242 | JGI IMG/M metagenome (GOLD analysis project Ga0101941, IMG submission 75242) | Hot spring sediment bacterial and archeal communities from British Columbia, Canada, to study Microbial Dark Matter (Phase II) - Dewar... ... | reverse complement strand
TGTAGGTCGCCGTCGACCTCGATGCACAGGCGCGCCTTGGCGCAATAGAAGTCGAGAAAGTAGGGACCGACGGGCGCTTGGCGTCGGAAGTGAAAGCCGATTTGGTTGCGGCGCAGGCGCGTCCAGAGGCGTTTTTCCGCATCGCCCATCTCACGGCGCATCTGACGGGCGCGTGCGATACGGTCGGGTTGCCTGTTGCGGTACGGCACGCCGTCTTGATTCGCTTTTGGACAAAGGGTTCCTGCTGGATTTCGCCCCCCTCCTTCAGGTTCCCCCCGCTGCGCGAGGGGAACCAAGTGGGGGTTGGGTTCGGTCTTCGCCCCCCTCCTTTAGGTTCCCCCCGCTTCGCGAGGGGAACCAATCAGGCGCGGTTCCCCCTGCTCGCAGGGGGAACCTTAAGGAGGGGGTTCGGTCTTTCCCCCCGCTTTGCGAGGGGAAACGCGCAGGAATCAGAGTTGGGGTGAGGGCAAAACGCAAAATGCGCCCCGAAGAATCGAGGCGCACATTGCTGACTTCACGGAAGTGGGGGGTGTGGAACTCCACACCCCAGCCACAGACTACGCGGCTTAGTTCGAGCGGCGGCGGCGCAGCGCCAGCAGACCCACCAGACCCGAACCCAGCGCAATCATGCTCGCAGGCTCAGGAACAAGGATGGTCACAGAGCTCCATGTACCGTAGTCGCTCTGAGCTGATCCCGGAGCGTTGGTTCCGAAGTTCGTGCGCACAGTAACACCCTCCGAACCAATCATGCTGCCTTGATTGAGAATGTTGAAGCCAGCCAATCGGTTCGTGGAGAACTCATAGCGACCAAACGGAGCACTTGCGCCAACGGTCAGCTGAACATACATAACATTTATCCACTCATTATATGAGGTACCACCCGCAACCAGAACTTTAGCGGCTGCGCCATATTCGGTGACCAGTGGAAAACTAGATGTTGGGCCGGAGAATGGCGTCACGCTGTTCGCACGAAGAGCGCGGATACCGCCAGCAACTTGACGAATCCAGCCCTGACTGTCCGACAGATCGATAAAATCTGGCGTCCAGTTCGGGGTGATGTTAGGACCTGAGAACGCGCCAGAGTAGTCCTGACCCGTGGGTGCATTTGGGTCTTGACGGGTCAAGTCAAAAAGCATGTTGATGATAGCCCAGGCAGTGCTGCCGCCGAAGCCAGGATTGAACTTCGCGCCGAACACAAGGTAGAAGGTTTCACCCGGAGCGAAGCCATCTTCAACCGTTGCGCCACTGCCGTCGCCCCAGATGATGGGTCCGCTCAGCGAGCGGGCAACGCCTGTTCGAAACTGGCTTTGGGCGAAACTCGCGGTCAGTGTCAGCGCGGCAATCGCGCTCAGAGCAATCAGTCGTTTCATCATACATCCTCCTTTCTGAGGTTGGTTGCGAGGTTCGGGGCGAACCGAACTCGCGTTGCAGCGACTACGCTGCAGGAAAACAGTCGTTTATTCTCTTCGTGTCATGGCAGAGGGAGAGTTGCACTCTCCATCCTGTCCATAGTATACCCCACTTTTGTAGGGTTTGTCAAGGGGGTTCCTCTGGAGTTGCCCCGATGACATGCATAGTATAGCACATTTTTGCGCGGATGTCAAGGGGGGAAGGGGCGATTCTGGGGAAATTTGGGGGAATTTTGCGGGGATTTAACATTTCGTTGCCCTCACCCCCAGCCCCTCTCCCACGCTGTGGGCGAGGGGTGAGCCGCACGCAGACCTGTTTGGAGTGCTGAAGCGTCAGCTTCAGCGGGGCGGAAGCTTCGCTTCCGCACTCCATAGTCCCCTCTCGCCGCGTGCGGGAGAGAGGGGGACAAGGGGGTGAGGACAACCCGCCGCGACAGGGCGTTTCCCTGCGCCAAAACAGCAGGAATCCCCACGCCCGCCGTCGAACCCTACCCCAACATCTTGGGAGGAAACGCATGGACGCTGGCTTCGTACACCTACATTTGCACACAGAGTTTAGCTTATTAGACGGGGCGACGCGCATCAAAGAGCTGGTCAAGCGCGTGGCGGACTACAATATGCCCGCCGTCGCCATCTCCGACCACGGGGTGCTGTACGGCGCAATCGATTTCTACAACGCCTGCCAAGCCGCAGGCATCAAGCCCATCATCGGCTGCGAGGTGTATCTTGCGCCGCGCACCATCAACGACAGAACCAAGCAAGACCAGGCCAGCTACCACCTCCTGCTGCTGGCAAAAGACGAGACGGGCTACCGCAACCTGCTGCGCCTTAGCACGATTGCGAATCTGGAGGGGTTTTACTACAAGCCGCGCGTGGACAAGAGCATCCTGCGCCAGCACGCCGAGGGGCTGATTGCCACCTCGTCGTGTCTGGCGGGCGAGATCCCCGACGCGCTACTCAAAGGCGACTTCGACCGCGCCTGCCGCCTCACCGAAGAGTATCTGGACATCTTCGGCAGGGAGAACTTCTACATCGAGTTGCAAGACCACGGGCTGCCCGAACAGCGTCAGGTGAACGCGGGGCTGCTGGAGCTGGCAGCCAAGTACCGCCTGCCGCTGCTGGCGACCAACGACGCGCACTACCTCACCCGCGAGGACGCTGCGATTCACGATGTGCTGCTGTGCGTGCAAACGGGCGCGACCGTCGACGACCCGAAGCGCCTCAAGTTCGGCACGGAGGAGTTCTATGTCAAGTCGCCTGAGGAGATGGCGGCGCTGTTTCGGGCGCATCCCGAAGCGTTAGCCAACACGCTGGAGGTCGCCCAGCGGTGCAATCTGCAGTTGGAGTTCGGCAGGGTGCAGCTGCCCGCGCCCGACCTGCCCGACGGCAAGAGCGCGATGGAACACCTGCGCGACTTGTGCTACGACGCCTTGCCGCGCCTCGTGCCCAACCCCACCGAAACCCACCGCCAGCGACTGGAGTACGAACTCGGCGTCATCGAGACCACGGGCTTCGCGCCCTACTTTCTGATTGTGCGCGACTTCGCGCAGTTCGCGCGGCGCGCGGGCGTCTACTTCGGCGTGCGCGGCTCGGCGGCGGGCAGCTTCGTCTCCTACTGCATCGGCATCACCGACATCGACCCCATCGAGTACGACCTCACCTTCGAGCGGTTCCTGAACCCTGAGCGCATCCAGATGCCCGACATCGACATGGACTTCGAGGACGCGCGGCGCGACTTGGTCATTAAATATGTGCGCGAGAAGTACGGGGAAGACCGCGTGGCGCAGATTATCACCTTCGGCACGCTGGCAGCCAAAGCCGCGCTGCGCGATGTCGCCCGCGCCCTCAATATCTCGCCCGCGCTGGTCGATCGGCTGTGCAAGGCGATTCCGACCCAGCCGGGCATGACGCTGCAGAAGGCGCTAACAATCAGCGAGGTGAAGCAGGAGTACGAGCGCAACCCCGACGCCCGACGCCTGATTGATACCGCCCGCCGCTTGGAAGGCATCACGCGCAACGCCAGCGTCCACGCCGCAGGAGTCGTCATCTCCAAAGACCCGCTGGTCGAGCATGTGCCGCTGGCGCGCTCGGCGGACGGCGAACCCGTGACGCAGTACCACATGGGCGCGCTGGAGCAAATCGGGCTGCTGAAGATGGACTTTCTGGGGCTGACGAACCTCTCCGCGCTGGCGCAAACGGTGGAGAACATCCGACGCACGCGCGGTATTGATATCGATTTGCGCAACCTGCCGCTCGATGACGCCAAGACCTACGAGATGCTGGGGCGCGGCGAGACCACAGGCGTGTTCCAACTGGAAAGCGCAGGCATGCGCCGCTACATCCAGCAACTGCGCCCGCAGAATGTGCGCGAACTGGCAGCGATGGTCGCCCTCTACCGCCCCGGCCCGATGGATCACATCCCCACCTACATCAACCGCAAGCACGGACGCGAACCCATCGAGTACCCCCACCCGTGGCTGGAGCCGATCCTGCAGGAGACCTACGGCGTGATTGTGTACCAAGACCAGGTGCTGAAAGCGGTGCAGGCGTTGGCGGGCTTCTCGCTGGGCAAGGCGGACATTTTGCGCCGCGCGATGGGCAAAAAGAAGCCCGACGAGATGCGCCGCATGCGCGCCGAGTTCGTCGAAGGCGCACGCGCCAAAGGCATCGACGAGGACGAAGCGAACCGCCTGTTCGACCTCATCGAGCCGTTCGCGGGCTACGCCTTCAACAAGGCGCACGCCGTCTGCTACGCCCATGTCGCCTACCAGACCGCCTACCTGAAGGCGAACTACCCCGTCGAATACATGGCGGCGCTGATGGCAGTGTTCAAGGACAAGACCGACAAGGTGACGGCGTTTATCGACGAGTGCCAGACGATGGGCATCCGTGTGCTGCCGCCCGACATCAATCGTAGCCACGCGGGGTTCACCGTCGAGCCGCTGGAGGAGTCGGCGGGTCGCGCCGCGCGCGGACGCCGCCGCGCCCAAGCCCCCGCGTATGACCACGCGATTCGGTTCGGGCTGGGCGCCATCAAGGGCGTCGGCGAAGCGGCGGTGGAAGCCATCCTGCGCGAGCGCGAGACCAACGGCGCGTTCAGCGACATCTTCGACTTCGCCGCGCGGATGCAGGAATCGGGCGCGCTGAACCGCGCGACGCTGGAGGCGCTGATTCAGGCGGGCGCGTTCGAATCGCTGCACCCCAACCGCGCGCAGTTGCTGAACGGGCTGGATTTGGTGCTGGGCTACGCGCAGTCGATTGCCCGCGCGAAGGCGGCAGGGCAGAACTCGCTGTTCGACGGCGGCGGTCAGGACGAGGTCGCCGTCGCCAAGCCCGCCCTGATGCTGGTGGACGACCTGCCCACCCCGCAGAAACTCGCGCTGGAGCGTGAACTGCTGGGCGTCTACCTATCCGACCACCCGATGCGCCCCTACCAGCGCGCGCTGACGGGCAAGGCGACGCCGATTGCCCAAGCGATGGAACGCGAAGGCGCGACGCTGACCATCGGCGGCATCATCACCAGCGTCCAGACGCGCGTCGCCAAAAAAACAGGCGCGCGCATGGCAATCCTGCAGGTGGAAGACCTCACGGGCGCCATCCGCGTCGCCGTGTTCGCCAACACCTATGAGCAGTACCGCGACGCAATCCAGAAAGACCGCGTCGTGCTGATACGCGGCAAGATGCAGTCCAGCGAGTACGGCAACCGCAACGGCGAGGGCAACGGCGCGCTGGAGTTCCGCGCCGAAGCGATCGAACTCGCGCCTGAGCCGAGCGCGGGGTGCGAGGAGCCGCGCGTCTCGATACGCCTTGCCCGCTGCCGCACCGACCAAATTCGCCTGCTGCGCCAGATTATCGAGCGGTACACGGGCGAGGCGGTCGTGCGCGTGCAAGTGCCCATCAACGGGCATGTGCGCGTGATCGAGTCGTCGCTGCGGGTTGCGCCGACGCCCGAAGTGCTGCAGATGCTGCGCTACACGCTGCCCAACGCGCAGATTGAGGCGACGCCGCTGGAGTGCTGAGGCGCCCACCCCCTTGACACAGGGCGCAAAGCATGCTATAATATAGCTCAGAATACGATTTCTCGCGGCGGGCGGCGACGCTACCGCCACAACTAATCTGGGGAGTACCCCGACGCAGGGTCGCACGATGCGGAGACGCCGAAGTATCGCTGGGTTGTTGTTCGCGCTGGCGCTGTCTGGCTGGGCAGACGAGCCGACCTACCCTGTCGCGTTCCGCATCGCGCTGGACGCCCCTGCAGAAGTGGTCTACCTCGCGGGCAGTTTCAACCAGTGGCAGCCGCGCATGACTCCGATGACCCCCGACGCCGACAAGCGCGTATGGACGCTGACGCTGAACCTGCCCGCAGGCGCGCACCAATACAAGTTCGTGGTCAACGGCACGGACTGGCGCACCGACCCGACCGCGCCCGCCATCGACGACGGCAACGGCAACCTGAACTCGGTGGTGTGGGTGGAACCCGACGGCTACAACCGCCCCGCGCGACTGGGCGACGGGCACATCACGCGCAGCGCAATTCGGCACGAGCCGAGCGACCTGCGCGACCGCAACCCCATCGGCGGGCAACTGTACCTCCGCCTGCGCGTTCGCAAAGGCGATGTGGCGCAGGCTACCCTCCTCTACCGCCAGAACGGGCGCACGCGCCGCCTCGCGATGGCGCCCTTTGTGAGCGACGCGCTGTATACCTACTTCCGCGCCCAGCTGCCCGAAGCCGATATGGAGTATTGGTTCGAGCTACGCGACGGTCGGACGCGCCTGCGCCTGCCCGCAGGCAACGCTGCCTTCCGCCACCGCCGCGGCGAAAATCGCTTCGAAGTGCCCGACTGGGTGCAGGACGCCGTCTTCTACCAGATTATGCCCGACCGCTTCTACAACGCCGACCCGACCAACGACCCCGACCCCAGCCAGCCGATTGACTTCACGGGGCGCATCGAGGGCGACGGCTTTTATGGGGGCGACCTGCAAGGCATCCTCAAGCAACTGGACTACCTGCGCACGCTGGGCGTCGACGCGCTGTACCTCACGCCCGTGTTCGCCTCCGTGACGCACCATAACTACGACACCGACGACTACGAGCGCGTTGACCCCGACCTCGGCGTCGACGCAGACCTCCGCCAACTCGCGCAAACCCTCCACCAGCACAACATGCGCCTGATTCTCGACGGCGTGTTCAACCATGTCGGCGTCTACTTTTTCGCGTTCCAAGACCTGCTGCGCCATCAGGAGCAATCGCCCTTCCGCGACTGGTTCGTCGTGGAGCGGTTCCCTGTGGCGGTGCAGTGGAACCCCAGCTACTGGGCGTGGTGGAACATCCCCTACATGCCGAAGCTGAACCACGCGAACCCTGTGGTGCGCCGCTATCTGCTGAGCGTCGTGGCGCGGTGGACGCGCGAGTTGCGCTTGGACGGCTGGCGGCTTGATGTGCCCAACGAAGTGCCCGATGTGTTCTGGCGCGAGTTCCGCCCCGTTGTGCGCCGCATTAATCCCGACGCCGTGATTATCGGCGAGATTTGGGACGACGCGGGACGCTGGCTGCAGGGCGACATGTTCGACAGCGTGATGAACTATGTGTGGCGCGGGGCAGTGCTGGGCTTTGTGGCGCACAGGAGCCTCACCCCGTCGCAGTTCGACCAGCGCATGGCGCAGCTGCAGGTGATGTACCCGCGCCAGAGCCTCTACGCGATGTATAACATGCTGAGCAGCCACGACACGCCGCGCTTTCGGCGCGAGTGCGGGGGCGACCTCCGCCGCGTGCGGCTGGGCTTGCTGCTGCAGTTCACGGCGATTGGCGCGCCCGCGATTTACTACGGCGACGAAATCGGCATGGACGGCGGCGGCACGCCCGACAACCGTCGCCCGATGCGATTCGAACGCACCCCCGACGAGCAGGCGCTGTTTGAATACACGCGCGCGCTGATTGCCCTGCGCAAGGGGTCGGTCGCGCTGCGACGGGGCGAGTGGACGACCGCGCTGGTGGACGACGCGCGCGGGCTGTACGGCTTCGTGCGCCACACCTTAGACGACGCCGCGCTGGTGCTGCTGAACCTCAGCGACCAGCCCCAACGCGCTACCGTGCCCGCGTGGAACGGTGTTCCCCAGTGGGCGCACGCTGTCAGCATTCACACCCCCACCCAGACAACTTACGCAGCCGTAAAGGGGCGCATCACCGTAGACCTGCCGCCCCTGTCGGGAACCGTGCTGGTTCCCAGCAGTAAATCACCCATAGGAGGTAAGACACAATGAAGGCAACACAGCATCGTGGCTTCACATTGATCGAGCTACTGGTCGTTATCGCGATTATCGCCATCCTTGCGGCGATCTTGTTCCCTGTGTTTGCGCAAGCGCGTGAGAAAGCCCGCCAGACGCAGTGCATCAACAACCTGCGTCAGACGGGAACCGCCCTGTTGATGTATGCCAGCGACTATGACAACCGTGTGCCGATTTTCTGTTTCGCTGAGTATTATCAGTTCGGCGCACGCATCCAGCCGTATATGAAGAATCGCGACATCCTGCGCTGTCCGTCGTCGCCGTTTCGTCAGGGCGCGGCGCAAGTCATTCAGCGCGACAACGGTTTCGGCGACTTCATGCGCGCGCCGAACCACCCGCAGGTGAACTTGGGCGTCTCCACGCGCGGGCGACAGAACTACTTCGACGACATCTACCCGCCGATGGACTACCTCGTGCACAACGGGCTGGGCGGCTACGGTCTCTACGACTGCAACTACAACCCGTCGGCGGTCGATTCGGGACGGGTGACTCGCCCGTCGCGCGCTGTGGCGATGATTGACCTCCCGCCGAGCCGCATGCAGTGGCCCGGACCGCAGTTCTGGACATCACGCATCGGGGGCAGCTTCAAGGGACGCCACAGCGAAGGCTCCGTCGTGCTGCATCTGGACGGGCACTCCAAGTGGTACCAGTACCAGAAGCTCTACCCGACCGACCGCGGGCAGCCGAACTACTCCGAACCGAACTGTTCTGACCCCGACCCGATGGCGGTCTACACTTGGTACTGCTGGGGCTACGAGTGGGGCCCGCAAGAGGATCGGAACTAAGTCGCGCTGTGTAGGTGCGCGTTCACGGGGCAGCCTGCCGCGCGGGCTGCCCCGTTTTGGTATACTCTCCTAAAGAGGTGGAGATTACATGGCAATCACGCGCACGGACGAGGAACAGCTTCTGGCACGAATCACGACCAACCCCGCCATTTTTGGGGGCAAGCCGATTATTCGGGGGCGACGGCTGGCGGTCGAGCATGTGTTGGCGATGCTGGCAGCAGGCGATAGCCCCGAAACCATTCTGCAAGGCTACCCGTGGCTGGAACCAGACGATATTCGCGCCTGTTTGATCTACGCGCGTCGGCTTGTGGGACGCGAGCGCGTCGAGCCACTGAAGCTGGAAGCCTATGAAGGTGCTTCTTGATACCTGTGTGTGGGGCGGGGCGAAGGCGTTTCTCCAAAAGGAAGGCTACGATGTGGTGTGGGTCGGCGACTGGGATACCGACCCAGACGATGAGGCTATCTTGGAGTACGCGCACCGCGAGCAGAGAGTTCTGATTACCTTAGACAAGGATTTTGGCGAGTGGGCGGTAGTTTACAGGCGTCCCCACTGGGGTATCGTGCGGTTGGTCGGATTTCGTGCGCAAGAGCAGGGGCGCGTTTGCAGCCACATCCTGAAGACTTATCAATCGGAGTTGGCTTAAAGCGCGCTGATTACAGTAGAGCCTGATAGAGTGCGGATACGCTACTCGGAATGACTGAGCGAGTGCCCCGCTTTGGTATACTCTCGGCGTATGGCAGCGCACACCGAACGAAAACGCCGTCGCGCGTTGGGGGAACACCTCACGCCCCAGCAACTGATGCGCGACTACATCCTGCCTGAACTTATGCCCGCGCTGACGCAGTATCGCTGGGTAGACCTGTTCGCGGGCAAGGGCGACTTGATTTTCCCGATTCTGGAGCAGGTTCCGCCCGCCGAGCGCGCCGACTTTTTCGCTGAGCATATCCGCCTCTACGACATCCAGCCTCAGATGGCAGCGCATTGCATTCAGCGTGCAGCCGCGCTTGGTGTGCCCGAACCGCTTGCGCGGGAACACATCCGCCAACGGGACACGCTTGCCGACTACCCCGACGAAATCCTGCGCTCGCCGCTGCCTGTGTACCATGTCACCAACCCGCCGTACCTCTACTTAGGGTACATCCCGAAGCACCCCGAAACGCGCCCCTACCTGCGCTACTTCACGGGGCGCAACGAGGGCTACCAAGATCTCTACCAGATAGCGCTCATCAACGACCTGCGTCATGCCGTGCCCAAGATGGCGTACATCATTCCCTCCAACTTCCTGTTCGGGGACGCGATTTCCAACAAGATTCGCGACGACCTGCTGGACGCCTACACGATTCGCAAGGCGTACCTCTTCGAGCAGTCGCTTTTTGAGCATACGGGCGTGCATGTGATGATCGCCTTCTTTGAGCGTAAGCAGTATGCCTGTCGTGAAGTGCAGGCATTCGAGGCGGTGAAGGTGAACCATGCTGCCGAAGCGCGCGGCTATCGCCTCTCGCCGCAGTGGCATTATCGCGCGGGCAGTGAGTTCGAGGAGTTTGTCACGCTTCACCGCGCCACGCGCCCGCTGAAAGTGCGCTACTACCTGCACCGGGAGACTGTGCAGCAGCACGCGGGTTCGCACCCACTTCGGCTGGTGGACGCAAACGACTTTTCGGGCAAGGGCTATCGCGTGCTGGAGGTAAGCGTAGACGCTGCGCTTTACGAGCAGGTAACGGCGAACCCGCTGTTCGTGCGCACGCTGGATACGGGCAGCGCGGACGGACGCGCTGGGCTGTATTTCATCCCCGAAGTGTTCGGCGCGGATGGGATTGTCGTCACGAAGGCGACCTACCGCACGCACCCGATTCAGGTGTTTATTGAGCCGCGCCTGCCGTTGGAAGACCTGCGCCTGCTGCGGGACTACTTCAACCTGCTGTTGGAACACTTTCGCGCTCTGACCGACAGCGAGTTTATGACCACCTACAAGTATTCCGAGAGCGCGTACACGCGCAAGTATCTGGGCTTATCGCAGGCAAAGGCGTTGATCGAGACTTTCCAGTACCTGGGGCTTTCGGTTGGGGGGCGTGAACGGTTGCAGAGGGCGGTACGAGCAGGCAACTCGGAGGCTACCCTGCAGGTTATCGCGGACAACTCACGAGGGGATTATGCGCTCCGCGCCCCGAATACGCACCTCGCGTTGGGGGAACGGGATTTCGATGCCGTGCTGTTGGAAGGTCTCGTAGATGGCGAAGTTCAGGTCGCTGATGAGTTTGCCGCGCTTGTGGACTAAGGTCGTAGACCACACGCGCAGTTCGAACTCGATGGCGCTGTCGCCGAACGCCATCAGGCGCACCACAGGCGCGGGATCGTCCAGCACATCAGGGTTCTCGCGAGCGACCTGCAGCAGGAGTTGTTCTACTAAGCGCAGGTCGCTGCCGTAGGCGACGCCGACGGGGATTTTGAACCGCACGCGCGGGTCGTTCTGCGTCCAGTTGATGACAGGCTCGGAGATGAAATACGAGTTGGGCACAATCACCGCGATGTTGTCGTTCGTGATGACCGTTGTAGCGCGTGCGCCAATCGCGACCACCTGCCCGTCGATATTGCCTACCTCCACGCGGTCGCCGACCTTGATGGGACGCTCCAGCAGAATGATGATGCCGCTGATGAAGTTGTTCGCGATGTTCTGCAGCCCGAAGCCGATGCCGACGCCGATTGCGCCCGCCAGCACATTCAGCGCGGTTAGGTCAATCCCTGCGCTCTGAATAATGACGATGCTGCCCAGAAACAGTACGAAGTAGCGAAAGAGCGCCCCGACTGCCTCGCGGGCGCCGAGGTCAAGGCTCGTGCGCGTGAGCAGACGGCGGGTGATTAGTCGCTTGACCCACAGCGATACGAGGTAGAGCGCGACGAAACTCAGCAGCACGGTGGCGACCGCGCCGACCGTAAGTGCGCCTTCGCCCACCCGAAACAGCGGATAGCCCCACAGTTGGCGCAGAGCCTCCATTACCGCCCGAACACCCACCTCTGCGCGTTGCGCAGGCGTTGCAGCACGCGCGGCTTGCCCAAAGCCTCAATCATCTCGAACAGGCTCGGTCCTGTGGTGCGTCCGCTGAGCGCGACGCGCGTGGGGTGGATGACCTCGCCGCCCTTGACCCCCAGCCACGCAATCACCTCGCGCGTGACGCGCTCGATCTCGGGCGCGGTGAACGGCTCCAGCGCTTCGTAGCGGCGAATCAGCTCCTCCAGCATTTGCGGGATGTGCGGCTCGCCGTACCATTTGCGCACCGCCGCCTCGTCGATGGGGTAGTCGTCCGTGAAGAAGAAGTCCAGCAGGCGTGGCGCGTCGCTCAGCAACTTCATCTTCTCCTGCTCCAGTGGCGCGACCCGCTCCACATAGGCGCGCGTCCCCGCGTCCAGCGTCTGGGGAACCAGCCCCGCCGCCTGCAGGTACGGCAGACACAACTCCACCAGCCGCTCCTTCGGCAAGTGGCGCAGGTAGTAGCCGTTCATCCACAGCAGTTTATCGTGGTCGAACACGAACGGGTTGTCCGAGATGCGCTCGATGGAGAACAGCTGGATAATCTCCTCGCGGCTGAGAATCTCGCGGTCGTCGCCGGGGTTCCAGCCGCAAATCGCCAGAAAGTTGAACATCGCTTCGGGCAGGTAGCCCTGTCGGATGAACTCGGTGAACTCCACCGCGCCGTGCCGCTTGGAGAGTTTCTGCTTGTCGGGTCCCAGCAGCAGGGGCAGGTGCGCGAACTGCGGCGGCTCCCAGCCCAACGCCTTGTAGAGGTTCAGGTGGCGCGGCATGCTGGAGACCCACTCGTCCCCGCGCAGCACATGGGTGACCTCCATCAGGTGGTCGTCCACCACATTCGCGAGGTGATAGGTCGGGAAGCCGTCTGATTTCAGCATCACGAAGTCGTCGGTGAGTTTGTTTTGGAACACGGTGCGCCCGTGAATCAGGTCGTCGTACTCCACCGTGCCCTCCAGCGGCATTTTGAAGCGGATGACATAGGGCAGCCCTGCGTCCTCGCGCGCCTTGACTTCGGCGTGGGTGAGTTTACGGCAGCGGCGGTCGTACATCGTGGCGGCGGCGCCCTGCGCCCGTTGCTGCGCCCGCATCTGCTCCAGCTCTTCGGGCGTGCAGAAGCACTTGTACGCCTTGCCCTCCTCCACCAGCTGGTGCGCGATGCGCTGGTAAATCTCCAGCCGTTGCGACTGGTAGTAGGGCGCGTGCGCTCCGCCGACCTCGGGTCCCTCGTCCCAGTCCAGCCCCAGCCAGCGCAGCGACTGTAGAATCGCCTGCTCGGAACCCTCCACGAATCGGGCGCGGTCGGTGTCCTCGATGCGCACGATGAATTGACCCCCGTGGCGGCGGGCGAAGACCCAGTTGAACAGCGCGGTGCGAATGTTGCCCACATGGGGCATCCCTGTCGGGCTGGGCGCGTAGCGTACCCGAACCATCAAGCCAAGCCTCCTGCGTTGCGATGCTGCATAGCGCAATTCTACCCGACTACTTCTGGCTTTCGCGCAGGCGCGCGGCGACCGACGGGATGACCTGCGCCCGCAGGTGAATCGCGTCCTCGTGGTAGTCTACCGATAGCACGCGCCCGTACTCGTAGCACTCGGCAAGCAGCGCGGTCGCCTCATACGGCAGCCACACATCGACGCTGACCAGCATCCCCTGCACGGTCGCCACGATGCGATCCATCAGGTGCGGAATGCCCTGCGCGAAGCGGGCGGAGACGTAGACCGCGTTGGGCGTCTCGGCGACCAGTTGGCGCAGCAGCGCGGTGTCGCGGACGCAATCCGCCTTGTTGAACACGGTAATCGTCGGCTTCTGGTCTGCCTGCAGCTCCACCAGCGTGGTTTCTACGGCGTCGCGCTGCAGCTCCCAGTGCGGGCTGGAGATGTCGATGACATGCATCAGGAAGTCCGCCTCGCGCACCTCCTCAAGCGTCGCGTAGAAGGCTTCGAGCAGCATCGGGGGCAGGTTCTCCACGAAACCGACAGTATCGGTCAGCAGCACCGACCAGCCGTCGGGCAGCACGACGCGGCGCGTGGTGGGATCCAGCGTGGCGAACACGCGGTTGTCCACATAGGTCTGCGCGCCCGACAGCACATTCAGCAGGGTGGACTTGCCTGCGTTGGTGTAGCCGACGATGGCGCCGCTGGGGAAGGGCAGCTTGCGCCGTGAACTGCGCTGGTGAACGCGCTGGCGGCGGAGTTCTTCGATTTCGTGGCGCAGGTGGGCGACGCGCTCGCGAATGCGCCGCTTGTCGATCTCCAGCTTCGTCTCGCCCGGACCGCGCGTGCCAATCCCACCGCCCAGGCGCGACAGGGCGACCCCCTTGCCCGACAGGCGGGGCATCAGGTACAGCAGCTGCGCGAGTTCCACTTGCAGCGCGCCCTCGCGCGAGCGCGCCCGCTGCGCGAAGATGTCCAGAATCAGCTGCGTGCGGTCAATCACGCGCGTCTGGGTAATCTGTTCCAGGTTGCGCTGCTGCACGGGGTTGAGTTCCACATCGAACAGGATGACATCCGCCTCGTGTTCGCGGGCGAGTTGGAACAGCGTTTCTGCCTTGCCTTTGCCGATATAGGTGGCGACATCGGGGAGTTGGCGTTTCTGGCGCGCCTCAGCGACGATTCGGACGCCTGCCGAGTGCGCTAAGGCGCGCATTTCGTCGCTCCAGTAGGCTTCCTCGTGCGCGTCGGCACGGCAGAAAACCAAGATGGCGCGCTCGGCTTGCCCGATTTCGGTCAGTCGGTGCGGGATTGCGTTTCACCTCCTGCGAGTTCGAGTTTCTGCACGCGGCGGTGGTGGCGGTCGTCGGGGCTGAAGCCCGTGCGCAGGAAGGCTTCCACCGTCGCGCGGGCGAGTTCGGGACCGACCACGCGCGCGCCCAAGCAGATGATGTTCGCGTTGTTGTGTTCACGGGCGAGCGCAGCGGAGACGGGTTCGCTGGCGTTCGCCGCGCGGATGCCTGGACGCTTGTTCGCCGCGATGCTCATGCCGATGCCCGTGCCGCAGATGAGGATGCCCAGCGCGGGGCGCGTCTCGCTCACCAGCCGCGCCGTCAGCGTATGCGCCACATCGGGGTAGTCGGCAGGCTCCTCCGAATAGACGCCCACATCGACGATGTCGTAGCCCTGCTGGGTCAGGTGGCTCTTCAGGTACTCTTTGAGGGAATAGCCCGCGTGGTCTGCGCCCATAAACAGGATCATCGGTTCACCTCCGCCTCGCCCTGCGCCCGCAGGATGCCGTTGCCCTCTTTCGTGGCGTGCAGCTTGTCGCGCAGCACTTCCAACGCCTTCTGGAGTTGCTTATCGCGCGCCTTGTCCTCTTCGGTCATGCGCCAGTCTTCGGGGTTCTTGACCTCGATGTCGGGCTTGAGACCGCCGACGCGCTTGCCGTCCACGACCTTCGCGTTCAGGTCGGTGCCGTTCGGCGTGAGGTACTTGGCGGTCGTGATGGCGACAGCGGTGTTCGGCGGGATGGGGATGACGGTCTGCACCAGCCCTTTGCCGAACGAGTCCTCGCCGATGAGGGGCGCGACTTTGTGGTCGCGCAGTGCGCCTGCGACGATTTCCGACGCGCTCGCGCTGCCGCCGTTAATCAGCACGACGATCGGCACATCCAAGTTCGCGTATCGCCCGCGCAGGGTGCTTTTCTGATCCAGCAGTCCCTGCCTGCCGACGACGCTCACGACGACCTTATCGCCTGGAATGAAGCGACTGGCGACCTCGATGGACGAGTCGAGCAGCCCGCCAGGGTTCGCCCGCAGGTCTAAGATAATCGCGCGTCCGCCTTCCTGCTTGATCTGGCGCAGGGCGCGATCGAGCAGCGTGGGGGCTTTCTCGCTGAAGTTCTGCAGCCAGATGCGGTAGATTTTGTTCTCGTCGTCTTCCAAGTAGACATCGACGGTGGGGCTTTCAACGAGGTCGCGCTTGAGGGTCACGGTGAACGGTTCGTTCTCGCCGCGGCGGATGGTGAGTTTGACCTCCGTGAAGCGCGGTCCGCGAATCAGGCGCACGGCTTCGTCGAGGGCGACGCGCTCTAAGCTCTTGCCGTCCACGGCGACGATGATGTCGCCAGGTTGCAGTCCCGCTTTTTGGGCAGGGCTGTTGGGCAGGGGTCGCACGATGCGCGCCCCGCCAGGGGCGTCTTCCAGCAGCGCGCCGATGCCCGTGAAGCTGCCTGTGGTGTCCTCCTGCATGCGGCGGAAGGCGTCAGGATCCATGAAGCGCGTGTAGGGGTCTTCCAGTGCGCCGAGCATCCCGTCGATGCTGGTGTAGGTCAGCTTGTCGATGGCGGGTGGCTTGCCGTAGTAGTGCGCTTCCACTTCGGCGAGCGCGCTGCGGAAAGCGTCCGTCGGCTCCAGCGTCTCGCGGCGCGTGAGGTCGCGCAACGAGTCGCGCAACAGCGACGGCGAGCTGTAGGTCAGCACCGCATACGCCTCCGACACCACGAACCCGCCGATAAACAACAGCGGCATCAACAGTAGCGTGTAGACCCAAGCGCGTCCGCGTTCTCTCATGACCGTTTCTCCTGCGATTGCAGCCAGCTGACAGCGCGTTCCAGCACAGGGTCGCCGCCGAGTTGCCCGCGCATGCGCGGTTCGGCAGCGACGCGCACATCGGGCTGCACGCCCTTCTGGTGGAACTTCGCGCCGTCCAGCCCCATGTAGCGTCCGACGGTCAGCGTGAAGCCCGACCCGTCCTTGAGTTGGTACAGATTCGTCTGCGAGGCGTCCCCGAAGGTCGGCATCCCGAAGATTCGGGCGTTCGCGGTTTGGCGGATTGCCAGCGCGACCATTTCTGCCACATTATACGCGCCGCGATCCACCAGCACAGCAACGGGCAGGTTGGCGGGCTGGGGCGGTTTGGGCAGGTTCAGCGGGCGCGTCTTGTAGCGGTTGCCCACGCGGTACTCGACCTGCGCGACCTGTCGCTTTGTGGCGATGAGGCTCAGCATCTGCAGCGCGGGCTCCTGCTGCCCCACGGCGACCCCGCGCAGGTCGATCACCAAGCCCTTCGCACCGCCTTGCTTGAGGGTGCGCAGCGCGTTGGCGAACTCGCGGCTGGCGGCAGCGTTCAGCAAATTCGGGCGCAGGTAGCCCCAGCGTCCCTGCAGCATACGGTACTCCAGCGGGCGCACGCGCGTGGTCGCGCGGGCGACCTCCACCTCCAGCGTCTGCCCCGCGCGCTTGACCGTCAGTTTGAGCGGCTTAGCGTCTTTCGCGTCGGTCGGGGTCTGGCTCAGGCGGCGGATGGCTTCGCTGATGGCGATGCTGTTCTCCAGTCGCTTGCGGGCGCGCTCGCTCGCTTGGCGAATCTGCTCGCGCGGGCTGTGCATACGCTGTAGCTGCGCAATCTCGGCGAACGGGTCTTCGGAGATGACCCACTGCCCGTCGATGGCGTCGATGAAGTCGCCCGATTTCAGTCCCGCTTTTTCGGCGGGCGAGTTAGGCGCGACGGCGACCACCTGCAGCAGGTTTTGCTCCAGCGGGGCGGTCTCGTCGCCGACGCGCAGGGTGGTCTTGCGCTTCACCACAGTCAGCACCGCGCCGATGCCCTGAATCTCGCCGTTGAGGGCGCGGGCGAACTGCTCGCGCTGCTCAGGGCGCAGAAACTGCGAGCGCGGGTCGTCCAGCGCGGCGAGCATCGCCTCCAGCGAGCCGTGCGTCAGTTTGTCCGCCGACACAGGCTCGACATACTCGTCGCGCACGAGGCGGAACACGCGGTCGTACAGCGTAACCATCGACGGCTCCGAGACATCCAGATTGGATGCAGGGGTACGGGCGTCCGCCAGCGCGGGCGCGAAGTCGCGCTGCACCACCACCGCCCCGCCGCTCTGCATCAAGCGGTTCGCCACAAGATTGCGGGTCAACCAGCCGCTGGCAAACACCAACGCCAACGCCAGCACGCTAATCCCCCCGCGAAGCCATTTCGTTCTCACGCTCTGCTGTCCTCCATAGGTAATTGTATCCCATCTCGGCGTCGAAAGTTCCCCCCGTCGCCTACAGGATATATCGGCTCAGGTCGGTGTCTTTCACCACATCGGCGAGTTTGGCTTGCACATAGGCGCGGTCGATGACGATGCGCTCGCCTGCGTGGTCGGGCGCGTCGAACGAGAGGTCTTCCATCAGCCGTTCCATGACTGTGTGCAGGCGTCGTGCGCCGATGTTCTCCGTGCGGGCGTTCACCTCGCCCGCGATGCGCGCGATCTCCTCGACGGCGTCGTCCGTGAACTCCAGTTGCACGCCTTCGGTCGCCATCAGTTGCTGGTACTGTTTCGTGAGCGCGTTTTTGGGTTCCGTGAGGATACGGCGGAAGTCCTCCGCGCCCAGCGATTCCAGCTCGACGCGAATCGGCAGTCGCCCCTGCAGTTCGGGGATGAGATCCGACGGCTTGGCGGTGTGGAACGCGCCCGCCGCGATGAACAGGATATGGTCGGTGCGCACGGGACCGAACTTGGTGGTGACGGTGGAGCCTTCGATAATCGGCAGCAGGTCGCGCTGCACGCCTTCGCGGCTCACATCGGGACCCACGGCGCGCCCTGAGCCTGCGATTTTGTCGATTTCGTCGAGGAAGATGATGCCCGTCTGCTCCACGCGCTGGATGGCTTCGCTGACGACGGCGGAGCGGTCGATCATTTTGCGCGCCTCCTGCTGGGTGTAGATGTCGATGGCTTCGGCGACGGTGACCACGCGCTTGCTGCGGCTGCGCGGACCGAACGGCGGCATCAGATCGGCGTCGAGCCCCATCTCCTCGATGCCCTGCGGCGAGAAGACCTGCACGAACGGGGTGAGACTCTCTTCCACTTCGATTTCGATGGTCTCTTTGTCGCGTGCGCCCGATTTGAGTTGCTCCATGATTTGGCGTCGTCGGGTGCGGCGGTCGGCTTTCTCGCCTGGGGTCTCCTCGACGGCGGGCGCCTCGTCCTCCTCGTCGTCGTCTTGGTGCAGGATTTGGAACAGCATCTCCAGCGGGGTGACTTCGCGTCGGCGTCCGCGCTTGGGGCGCTCGGTCTTGTCGAGCAGGAGGGTCGCCAGCCGCTCGTAGGCGCGGCGCTGCGCTTTCGGGCGCACCTCTTGAATCTTCTCCTGCTCCACCATGCGCACAGCGATGTTGGTCAAATCGCGCACCATCGAATCGACATCGCGCCCGACATAGCCGACTTCGGTGAACTTGGTTGCCTCGACCTTCACGAACGGCGCGCGCACCAGCATCGCCAGCCGACGCGCGATTTCGGTCTTGCCGACGCCTGTGGGACCAATCATCAGGATATTTTTGGGCAAGATTTCGTCGCGCAGCTCGGGCGAGAGTTGCTGACGGCGGTAGCGGTTGCGCAGGGCAATCGCGACGGCGCGCTTGGCTTTGGCTTGACCGACGATATACTTATCCAGCTCCGCCACTATCTGGCGCGGCGTGAGCGACTCGATCGGGATGATGGTCTCGATTCTCACGGCGTAAGTGTACCCCGCGCAACAGCGTCCAACAGGATTCTGGTGGGCCGTGCAGGACTCGAACCTGCGACCCGCTGATTAAGAGTCAGCTGCTCTACCAACTGAGCTAACGGCCCGTTTGGGGGGACCGATGGGACTTGAACCCACGACCTCCTGAGCCACAGTCAGGCGCTCTGACCAACTGAGCTACGATCCCCGCGCAAGCCTAATTATACCCGTGCACGGGGGCGCGAATGCAAGGGGTTGAGCAGGTCTTGCTTGCGGCGGTCGCGCCTAATCGGTCGTCGGCGGCTTCTGGGCGGGGCGCACGCCCAGCGCGAGCAGCGCGCCGATTACCAGCAGCCCCGCCGCCGCCGCGTAGGGCAGCGCGTCGCTATACTTGAGTGCGCCGTTGCCGCCAATCGGCGCAACGATTCGCGCGAGGCTCTCCAAAGACCCCGACACGCCCTGAATGCGCCCCTGCTCCGAGTCGGTCGCCGAGCGGCTGATCAGGCTCACCACGCTGGGCAGCGCGAGCGCGCCCCCGACCGACGCAATGCCCACCAGCAGGTAGAACATCGGCAGCGCGTGCGTGAACGCCGCGCCCGACAGCCCGACGATGTTCAGCAGCAGCCCGACCAGCAGGGTGCGTTGCTCGCCCAGCGCATGCACCACGCGCCCGACCAGCACAGCCTGCGAGAGTGCGCCCACCAGCCCCACCACCGCCAGGATGTAGCCGATCTCGCGCGGACCCAGCCCGAAACGCATCGCCACAAACAGCGGGAAGGTCGTCTGGTAGACCGAGAAGCCGAGCCACAGGATGAAGTTCATCCACAGCAGGCGCGCGGCAGGGCTGCGCGTGAGGGTCGCGGGCATCTCGCGCCACGGCGAGGGACGCTTCGCAGGCACAAGGTGCGCCGTTTCGGGCAGCGCAACGAACGCATACGCCGCCGCCAGCAGCGAAATCGCCGCCGCCGCCCACGCGGGAACCGCCAGCCCGAACGACGCCAGCCCGCCCCCTAACGCAGGTCCCAGAATAAACCCCAGCCCGAACGCCGCGCCAATCAGCCCAAAGTTGCGCGCCCGTCGCTCAGGCGGGCTGATGTCGGCAATATACGCCCGCGCCGTCGTAATGTTGCCCCCCGTGAACCCGTCCAGCAGGCGCGACAGAAACAGCCAGAACAGGTTCGGCGCGAGCGCGAGCATCACAAAACTCGCCGCCGACCCCAGCAGGCTCAGAATCAGCACGGGACGCCGACCCCACCGATCCGACCAGTCGCCCAGAATCGGCGATGCAAACAGTTGCGCGACCGAGAACGACGCGAACAGCAGACCAATCTGCAGCTCGCTTGCTTGGAACCGCTGCGCGTAGAACGGCAGCAGCGGGATCACAATCCCGAAGCCGATGAGGCTGACGAAAATCGTGATAAAGACCGCCAGCAACGCGCGGCGTTTGACCCGCTCATCGGCTTCGGGCGTAATCCGCTGGATGGGCATCAGTAGCGTCGCTTGCGCTTGCCGACATGCTGCGCGTGGTGCTTCTTGCGCGGGGCGTCGTCCGTGCCGCTCGCGGTGGGCGTAGCGGTCGGCGTGGGCGCGCCGCTGGGCTTGGGCGCGACCGCCGTCGCCTTCGCCGCTTCTATCTGACGCTGGTGCAACTTCTCGCGCGCGTCTTGCCAGCCCACCATAATCTGGCTCGCGATGAAAATCGACGAGTAGGTGCCCGCAATCACGCCTATCAGCATCGCAACATAGAAGAAGCGCAAGTCTTGCGTCACTGCGCCCCACACCACCAGCGCGACCAGCACGATGAACAGCGTCAGGCTGGTGTTGATCGAGCGCGCCAGCGTCTGGTTCAGGCTGCGGTTCACGATAGTCGCGAATGTCTCGCCCCGCGCCCGCTGGCGCAAGTTCTCGCGCACGCGGTCGTACACGACAATCGTGTCGTTGATTGAGAAGCCGACCAGCGTCAGCAGCGCGGTGATAAACAGCGCGTTGATCTCCCAGCCGAGCAGGTAGCCCAGAATCGCCGCGCCGCCGACCATAATCAGCACATCGTGCGCCAGCGCAATCGTCGCCGCAATCCCGAACTTGAACCCGCTCCAGCCGCCCTCGATGGAGAAGCGGATGGCGATATAGAGCAGGATGGCGATGAGCGAGAGCATCACCGCCGTGACGGCGCGTTGCACGGTCTCCTCGCGCACGCGCGGGCTGATGCTGGCGAAGCTGACCACCTGCAGTTCGCCCAGCGGCTTGAGCGCGTCGACGATTTTCTGCTGGCTATCGGCGTCGGCGTCGGCGACATGCACAATCAGTTGGCGGTTGCCCTCGCCAAAGAGCGCGCCGACCTTCTCGAAGCCCGCCTGACGCAGCAGGCTGAGCACCTGCGCCAAGTTCGCCTCGATCGGCTCGGGTAGCACGGCGGGCGGGGTAGGCGGCTGCTGCTGTTGGTTGCCCTGCGTTGCGACGGGTGGTTGTTGCTGCGCCTGCTCGCCCTGCGCGGGTGGCTGCTGCTGTTGGTTGCCCTGCGTTGCGACGGGTGGTTGTTGCTGCGCCTGCTCGCCCTGCGTGGGCGGCTGCTGCTGTTGGTTGCCCTGCGTTGCGACGGGTGGTTGCTCGGGCTTTGGTTGCGTCGCGCCTGGGATGGGTCGCTGCAGCACCAGCTCGCTGCCGCCCGCGAAGTCGATGCCAGGCTTCAGCCCGCCCAGCCCGAACCAGAACACCAGCCCAATCAGGATGGTGACGCCGCTGATGGCGTAATACAGCCCGCGCTTGTTGACAAAATCGAAGCGGTCTTTCGACGCGCCGAGCTGCTCGCCGACCTCCTGCCCCAGCTGGCGGCGCAGCCCAAACAGCCGCTCGCTCGGATGCACGCCCAGCCCGACCAGCGTGTAGAGCATCGCGCGCGTGCAGAAAATCGCCGTGAAAAAGCTAATCGCCACGCCCGTGCCCAGCGTCGTCGCAAAGCCCTGCACGGGTCCCGTGCCGAAGTAGTAGAGGATCAGGCAGATGAGTATCGTACTCAGGTTCGAGTCGAAGATTGCGGGGAACGCCCGCTTGAAGGCGGCGTCCAACCCCGCCAACAGCGTCTTGCCCAGACGCAACTCCTCCTTCAGTCGCTCGAAGATGAGGATGTTCGCGTCAATCGCCATGCCGATGGAGAGGATGATGCCTGCGATTGCAGGCAGCGAGAAGGTCACGCCCAGCGACTTGAACATCGCCGTCGCCAACAGCACATACAGCCCCAGCGCAATCACCGAGATAACGCCAGGCAACAGGTAATAGAGCGCCATAAACCCCGCGACGGCGATGAAGCCGACGACGCCCGCTTGGATAATCCGCTCCCACGCCTGCGCGCCCAGAATCGCCTCCACGCGGGTAATCGATTCCAGCGAGAGGCTCACGGGCAGCGCGCCTGCGTTCAACAAGTCGCGGAGCCGCGCCGCCTCTTTCAGGGTAAAGTTGCCCTGAATGGAAGGCTCGCGCAGGTTCGCCGACTGAATCACAGGCGCGGAAATAATCTTGTTGTCCAGCAGGATGGCGATATGCTCCTTCAGATAGAGCGACGATGCGCGGGCGAACTTGTCCTGACCCTCGCGATTGAAGATGAGCAGCACCTCTGGCGAGAAGGATTGGTTGACCACCTCGGCGCGCTCCAGCTCGTCGCCCGTGACAATCAGCGGCGAGGAGTCGATAATTTTCTGATATTCGGGCGTGCCTGGCTCAATCACCTTCCCGTCGGGGCTGGTCAGGTCGCGGAACTTGACCACTTCATCATCGCCTTGCTTGTCGAGGACGATTTCGTAGCGTCCCGTTGGCTGCTTCTCGGTGCGCACATCGCGCAGGTAGCGGAACTCCAGACGCGCGGTGGTCTGCAGCAGGTCGCGCGCCTCCTGCTCGTCGGTAAAGCCTGGCAACTCGATAACGATCTCCGTATCGCCCTTCTGATAAATTGTCGGTTCAATCACGCCCAGCGAGTCGATGCGGCGGCTGAGGATGTCGATTACTGTGCGCATCCGTTCAGGCGTCCACAGTTTTTGCTCTTCGGGCGAGAGTTTCTCGATTTCGGCGCGCAGGGTCATGCGCAGCCCGCCCTGCACATCCAGCCCGCGGCGGATAGGCTGCGTGGCGAACAGGTAGCCCGCCAACGCCGCGAGCAACACAACGATACCCAGATAAATAAACTGTTTGTTCAAGGCTGTCTCTCCTCCTGCTGCTTGGGCGTATTATACCCCTTCGCGAAACCCGCGCGCGACGCCCCGTGTAGACCGTTGCAGAATGAACACACCGACGCCCATAATCGTCATGACATGCGGGACGACGAGACGATGCAATCGAGTCTGACGGAGCGACTGGCGCATTTGCGGCGGCGCACGGGCTTCAGCGCACGCGCCAGTGAAGTTGAACCGCTGATTGCGCTGGGCATCGAGGGCGCAGTCGATAAACTGCTGGAAAGCCCTTACGACCACAGCATCGACGACGCGGCGGTACTGCGCATTCTGCAGGGCGAGCAGAACAACCTGCAGCCGCAGGCAGTCAGCGCGTGGTGGCTGTACCGCATGCTCGTCTCGCAGCAGCCGATACAGGAACGCATAGCGCTGTTTTGGCACAACCATTTTGCGACCTCCGCCGCCAAAGTGCAGGCGGGCAGGCTGATGCTCATCCAGATTCAGCTGTTTCAGCGGCTGGGGCTGGACAATTTCAAAACGCTCGTGCTGGAGGTCGCCAAAGACCCCGCGATGTTGGTGTGGTTGGACGGGGTGCGGAATGTGAAGGGCAAGCCGAACGAAAACTTCGCCCGCGAGCTGTTCGAGCTGTTCACCACAGGGATTGGGCACTACACCGAGCGCGACATTCAGGAGTCGGCGCGCGCGTTCACGGGCTGGTCGTTCAGCCGCTTGACCGCCAGCTTCGTGTTCAACCGCAACCAGCACGACGCGGGCGAAAAGGAGGTCTTCGGCAAGCGCGGCGCGTTCACGGGCGAAGACATCATCGAAATGGCGGTCGAGCATCCCGCTACTGCGCTCCACATCGCCCGCAAGTTCTACCAGCACTTCATCAACGACACCGAGCCGCCCGACGAGCGCACCGTGCAAGATTTGGCGAAGGTATTCCGCGAGTCGGGCTACAGCATCCGTGCGCTGATGCGACGGCTGCTGCTGACGCCTGCGTTCTGGAGCCACCTCAACTGGCGCAAGCGGGTGAAAAGCCCTGTGGAGTTCGTGGTGGGTGCGCTGCGGCAGGTGGGCGTTGGCGAGCGATTGCGGGCGGTCAACCTCAGCGACGGCGCGGGGCAGCGACTGCTGGCAGCCTACCTGCGCCTGACGACCCAGTGGACGCGCCGAATCGGGCAGGTGCTGCTGTACCCGCCGGATGTCGCGGGCTGGGAGTGGGGCAAGGCGTGGATCACCTCCACCACGATGTTGGAGCGGATGCGCTTTGCGGAGTTTCTGCTGCCGCAGCGGGGCGCGCTGGGCTTCGCGACGCTGAACGAGCTGGTCGGGCTGCCCGCCCCGCGCACGCTGGAGGAGTTCGCCCAACGACTGGAGCAGACGCTCGATGTCGCGCTGCAGCCCAAAACGCGCACCAGCCTGCTGGAGTACCTCCAAAAACGCGGGGGCATCAACGCCTTACGCCAACGCGACCGCCAGACCGTGCAAGGCGCACTCCAAATCGTCTTCAGCGCACCTGAGTTTCAGATGCTGTGAGACTACGGCTCGGGCAACTGAACCTGCTGAGGTAGACCGACACGCATGAAGAACCGCGCGAACGCCTGCGCCAGATGCTCACGATAGGGTGGACAGAGACGCAAGCGTTTGCCCTGCATACGCGCCAACTGTCGTACTATCGACTTGGGCAGCGTGAACACATAGCCGAAATCCACAATCCGCACACCCATCGGTCGCTCAGGGTGCTGCGAGTCCGCCAAAAAAGTGTACCGATAGACCTGTCCATTCAGGATTTGCCTGCGCTTTCCCTTGTCCGCAAGCGTCCGATCATAGGCTGTCGCTTGCTGTAAATCCCAGTGCCCGCAGAGCAAGACCTCCGTGACCTTCTCGTTCGCCAAGTCGCAGGACTGCGTCATGACAACGGCGTCTACTATCTCGATAAGGGTGGGTATTTCGCCCTGTTGAAAATCGTCTATCATCCACTCTGGCGCAGGTTTCAGCACAGGGCACTGAAAAAGGATGTCCCCTTGCTCCAAATCCTCGCCCTCTACGACTTCGTACCAAGGATACTTACTCATCGGGCAGTTCTATATCGTCGATGAACTGGAAGGGCGCGTGGAGAACCTTGTGAAGGCGTGCGGTTGCAGTGATTTGTGTGGGCGACGGCAAGCTGAATTCGTCGGCTGTACCTATGGGAAACGCTTGCCTATCCAGCACGAAGGGCGCCCATCGGATGCGAGCGGGGGCTTTCATAGAAACCTCTCCAAACGCGGCGACAGTCGCGTGCGCACGATCCAACCACTGCAGACAGGTTTCACGCGAGGCAGCTCCCAACTCGCGCGTGAGGGTGACGGTCAACTGGGTGCGTGGCTCGCTCCCGTTAGAGTTCGCATCGGTCTCCGACTGAATTGTCAGGATTTCAGCGGTGTCGGCGTATGGGATTATCAGCTGATGCGACCAGTGTTGCGGCGCGCGCGTAAACTGTGTAGGTAAGTCCTGAAAGCCTTCTATGCGCAACGGCGCAGGTGACGGCGCTGAGAGGTGATATACATACCGCAGCGATACTGAGCGAATGGGCGCGGCGGACGCCGCCTGCAGGTACGCCGTGAGAGCGCGTTCGATCGCCGCACGGAAAAACTCCCACCCAGAGTAGGGCGCTCCATGAGTTATTGTAAGCGCATTCACGCCGACCTGGATCAGCACGCGCTCGTCTTCCCGCAAAAACATGATGCGTACAGGCTCACCCTTACCAAGCCGATGCTCGCGCCGCTTCGGAAACTCGTGCATGAGGCGAGCGTATAACAGCCCTGGAATCGTCCAGTCCCACGACTGTTCGTCCGCGAACACAATTTCGCAGACTGCCTCGCTCACATGCGGTTTCTTCGAGACACGCATACACCACAAGTGTACCCTACCCCAACAAAAAGTCCCGGGAAGGGCTGGTCAACCTTCCCGGGTTGGCAGGCACGGCAGGGACTTTGCCCTATGCGTGTGTTGTATGTCAAAGCGTCTTGACCTAAGCGTTCCTCACGGCGCGGCGATCCCATCGAAGCACAGCGTCCCGGTGCTCGCCTGCTCTCCAACACTCGCTGTTATAATACACCGACGCCCCTGCGAAATGTTAGGGACTTAAGTCCTAATTTGCCCCGAATTCGGGTAGAATTGGGGCGTATGCACTCTGACCTCTACGACATCACGATTATCGGCGGCGGCCCTGTGGGCTTGTTCGGCGCGTTTTATGCGGGGCTACGCGGGATGCGCACAAAAATCATCGATAGCCTGCCCGAACTGGGTGGGCAACTCACCGCGCTGTACCCCGAAAAGTATGTGTACGATATGCCAGGCTTCCCCGAAGTGCTGGCGAAAGACCTCGCGCAGGCGATGATTCGGCAAGCGATGCGCTTCAAGCCGACGGTGTGCCTCGAAGAGCGCGCCGAGACGCTCACGCGCACCAACGACGGCTGGGCAATCACGACCCACACGGGACAAGTCCACCACACGCGCACGGTGGTCATCTGCGCGGGGGCTGGGGCGTTCTCCCCGCGCAAGCTCAACGCCGAGGGCGTCGCCGAGTTCGAAGGCAACGGCGTCTACTACGGCGTGCGCGACAAGTCTGTGTTTGCGGGCAAGCGGCTGCTGATTGTCGGCGGGGGCGACTCTGCCGTCGACTGGGCGCTGAACCTCTACCCGATTGCGCAGGCGGTCACCCTCATCCACCGCCGCGACGAGTTCCGCGCCCACGAGCAGAGCGTGCAGGAGCTGCGCCAATCGCCCGTGAACATCCTTACCCCTTACGAACTGCGCCGTATCTGTGGCAACGGCGCGGTGGAGCGCGCCGTCATCTTCCACAACAAGACGCACGACGAACTCGAACTGCCCGTCGACGCCGTGATTCTGAACCTCGGCTTCGTGGCGACGCTGGGTCCCATCAAAAACTGGGGGCTGGAACTGCAGGGCAACCAAATCGTGGTGGACGAATACATGCAGACGAACCTGCCAGGCGTCTACGCGGCGGGCGATGTGTGTACGCACGCGGGCAAGCTGAAGCTGATCGCGACGGGCGTCGGCGAGGTCTGCACCGCTGTCAACCACGCCAAGAGCATCATCGACCCCACTGCCAAGATGTTCCCTGGACACAGCAGCGACATGGAGTTGCCCGCGTTGTGAGCATGCGCCCCGCGTCCCTGCCAACGCATGGGTATAATTCCCCGCGCGGTTCGGGAGGCAATCGGTCGATGCTTACGGCAATCGTGATGGCGGCGGGCAAGGGCACCCGCATGAAGTCCGAGCGCCCCAAGGCGATTACGCCCCTGCTGGGTCAGCCGCTGACCCGTTATGTGCTGCAGGCGTTGGAGGCAGCGGGCGTCGCGCCGATTATCGTGGTGGTCGGGCACGGCGCAGACGAAGTGCAGCGCGCGCTGGGCGAGCAGTACCGCTACGCCTTGCAAGCGGAGCAACTTGGCACAGGGCACGCCGTCATGCAAGCCGTCCCGTACCTGCCCGCCGAAGCGACCCATGTGCTGATTGCCGCAGGCGACTCGCCGTTGGTCACCCCCGAAGTGTTCCGCGCCCTGCACGAGACCGCCCTGCAGACCGACGCCGCGTGCGTGCTGGCGACCGCCATATTGGATGACCCGACAGGCTACGGGCGCATCCTGCGCGACGCAGCAGGCAATGTCGTTGGCATCGTGGAAGAGAAAGACGCCGCGCCCGACCAGAAGGCGATTCGCGAGGTCTGCACTTCGTTCTACTGCTTTCGTGCGGCAGCGCGTCGCGCAGCGCGTCCGCACGAAAGCAGTAGAACGAAGTGCAGACGCGCTGCGCGACGCGCTGCCGCGCCTGAGCAACCAGAACGCGCAGGGCGAATACTACCTGACCGACACGATTGGCGTCTTGGCGGCAAGCGGCGCGCGCGTGGTCGCCTGGCAGTCGCCTGACCCGACGCTGCTGCTGGGCGTCAACACCCGCTGGGAACTCGCGCAGGTCGGGCACGCGCTGCGCACGCGCCTTCTCAAGCAACTCTGCTTGGAGGGCGTCACGGTTATCGACCCCGCAACGACCTACATCGAGCCGACGGTGCGCGTCGGACGCGACACGGTCATCGAGCCGAACACGCACCTGCGCGGCGATACCATCATCGGCGCGAACTGCACGCTCGGACCCGACCTGTACCTGCAAGACTGCACGGTTGGCGACAGATGTCATCTGTTCCGCTCGCATATCATCCAGGCGCGGATAGACGCGGAGGTTTCGGTGGGTCCGTTTGCGCACATTCGTCCTGGCACTGTGTTGCATACGGGCGTGCGCGTGGGCGACTTCGTGGAAATTAAGAATGTGGAAGTCGGCGAGGGCACGAAAGTGCTGCACCTGACCTACTTGGGTGACGCGACGATTGGTAAGCGCGCCAACATCGGCGCGGGCACGATTACCTGCAACTACGACGGCGAGCGCAAGCACCGCACGGTGATTGGCGACGGCGTGTTCGTCGGCTCGCACGCGACGCTGATTGCGCCCGTGACCATCGGCGACGACGCCTATATCGCCGCTGCCAGCGCCATCACCGACGATGTGCCCCCCGAATCGCTGGCAATCGCCCGCAGTTATCAAACGATTAAGGCAGGATGGGTGCGCAAACGGCGCGAATCTAAAAAGGGCGCGGGAGGCAACGAGCCATGATGAGCAACGGGCAGGAGATATTGTTATTTGGCGGCAACGCCAATCCCGAGCTGGCGGAGAGGATTGCGAGCTACTTAGGGCGACCGTTAGGGCAGATGATTTGCACGCGCTTTGCGGACGGCGAGGTGCGCGTGCAGGTGCTGGAGAGCGCGCGCGGGATGGATGTGTTTGTTGTGCAGCCGACCTGCGCGCCCGTAAACGACAATCTGATGGAGCTGCTGGTGCTGCTGGACGCCTTCCGGCGGGCGTCGGCGCGGCGCATCACGGCGGTCATCCCCTACTACGGCTACGCGCGACAGGACAAGAAAATCAAGCCGCGTGAACCCATCACGGCGCGACTGGTGGCGGACCTGATCACCGAAGCGGGCGCGACGCGCGTCATCGCCGTCGACCTGCACGCCGAGCAGATTCAGGGCTTTTTCGACATCCCTGTCGATCACCTGTACGCGGGACCGATTATCGCGGAGTACCTCAAATCGCAGGGCTACCACGAGCAGCATATTGTGGTCGTCTCGCCCGATGTGGCGGGCGTGCCGCGCGCCCGCTCGCTCGCCGAAGCCCTCGACGCCCCCATCGCCATCATCGCCAAGCGACGCCCCGAACCAAACAAGGTGGAAGTGATGGAAATCATCGGCGATGTGCAGGGGCGTATCGCCATCATGATTGACGACATGATCGACACGGGCGGCTCGGTAGTGCAGGGCGCGGAGGCGTTGCTTCGGCGCGGCGCGACCAGTGTGATCGCCGCCTGCACGCACCCCGTCTTCTCTGGGAGCGCGCCGCAGCGACTCGCCGAATCGCCCATCGAGAAGGTCATCTGCACCGACACCATCCCCGTACCGCCGCACAAGCAGTTCGACAAGCTCGTGCGCCTGTCGGTCGCGCCCCTGCTCGGCGAGGCAATCAAGCGCATCCACCACGACGAGTCGGTCAGCGAACTGTTCCAGAGCTATCGGTGAAACACATCGTCTCGGTCAGTCTCGGCTCGTCGAAGCGCGACAAGCGCAGCGAGGTCGTGATTGCGGGGGAGCCGTTCCTGATTGAGCGCGTCGGCACGGACGGCAACCTGCAGCGATTCCAGCAACTGTTCGCCGAGCTGGACGGCAAGGTGGACGCGCTTGGGGTCGGCGGCGCGGACTTATATATCTGGGTCGGCAACCGCCGCTACACCTTCCGCTCGATTCAGCGGCTGGTCGCGGTCGCCACGAAGACGCCCGTGGTGGACGGCAGCGGGCTGAAAAACACGCTGGAGCGCGAGGCGCTGCGCTGGATTCAAGAGCATGGGGTGGTGGACTTCGCCCGCAGCACGGTGCTGCTGGTCGCCGCCGTCGATCGGTTCGGCATGGCGCAGGAGCTGGCGCAGCTGGCGCGGCGCGTGATCTACGGCGACTTGGTGTTCGCCGTCGGACTTCCGATACCGATTCGTTCCTATCGCACAGTTGAGATTTTGGGCAGGCTGCTGCTGCCCATCATCACGCGCCTGCCGTTCCAGTGGTTCTACCCCACAGGCGAGAAGCAGGAGAAGCGCACGCCCCGCGCCGAACGGCTGTTCCACGAAGCCGATGTGATTGCGGGCGACTGGCACTACATCCGACGCTATATGCCCGACCGCATCCCCGACAAGACGGTCATCACGAACACCGTGCGCAAGGCGGACATCGAGTTCCTACGCGCGGCGGGCGCAGCACGGGTGATTACCACCACGCCCGTGATCGAGGGCGAGAGCTTCGCCACGAATGTGATGGAAGGGGTCATCGTCGCGCTCACGGGACGCCGCCCCGAAACGCTGATCCCCGACGACTACCGCGCCGCGCTGTGTCAATTGAACTGGTCGCCCAGCGTGATTGAGCTGTAGGGCGTTCCCTAAGCAGGCTGCTCAGGGAACGCCCGTTCGCCATGTGTGAGAGGTGTGCGCCGATTCAGCACCCGCTGCCGAAGTTGAACAGCACAATCAGCAGGCCGGCATCGTCAACAGTGGCGTCGCAGTTCACATCCACGCGCCCCAAGTTGTTACCCGACTGTCCGAACGCAAACAGTATCGCCAGCAGGTCGGCGTCGTCAACACAGCCGTTGGCGTCCACATCGCCAGTATGCGCGGCGCACTGCGGACCTCTATCGAGCAGGAACGCCTCCTCGCGCGAGCGGCTCCTGTTGAAACCGCGCCCGACGATGTACCGCCCATCAGGTGTGATGGCATACGCCTCCGTCAGAACAGAGCCGTCTTGCAGCAGCGACGAGTAGACATCGTTGAGATTGAGCATTCCCGTTGCGCGAGTCCAGATGAAGGCGCGGCGGTTGTTTGCGGGCGGCGCGAGGCTCATCCCGACAACCGCATCGTTCGACGAGACGCCATACGCGACGCTGCGCGTGCCGCCCAGCGAGCCGATGTCTTCTATGCCCGACGCCTGCGTCCAGCGGAAGGCGCGCTGAAGCTGATCCACGCGGCTCGACTCGCCCACCACAACCGCGCCGTCTGGGGAAACGCCATAGGCGATGCTGTAGCTATTCGAGGCGCCGAGCGTGCCGAGCATATCGAAACCGCTACTGTGCCAACGGAACGCGCGCTTCGACCTCGCCCACAATCGCGCTGCCGTTGAATGCAATCGCGTTGGCTTCGCCTCTGTCGAAGGAGGCTGGGGCGATGTCCTGCATGCCCGTAGCTTGCGTCCACCGAAATGGGCGCCTCTGGAACTGTGTGTTGATGGCATACCCTGTAATAATGGTTCCGTCTGCCGAGACGCCGCGCGCCTCACTCCAAATGCCGCCCAGCGTGCCCAGATTCACCATCCCAGTGGCTTGTGTCCAGCGGAAGGCGTATCGGTTACTGTTTGTCGGATGCGCGTATCCCACAATCACGCTGCCGTCCGCCGAGACGCCCCGCGCGGCAAACTCCCCGCTGAGCGTACTCATATCCTGCATGCCCGTCTGCGCCGTCCATCGGAATGCGCGCAACTGATTCCCAACCTGAGCGGAGCCGACCACAACGGAGCCGTCCGCAGAAACAGCCCACGCCTCGCTTCGACTACCTCCGAGCGTGCCCAGCCAAGTCAGACTCTGTGAAAACGCAGTGGCGCAGAGAACAGCAGCGCAACAACATCCCAGAATATATCGAGCGATTCTCATATCGAAATACCCCACTGCGCCTCCCTCAGCAACTTTTGTGCCACTTGGCTCGCCGACCGTTGCGATGTGTTCTTGGAACAGCGCTTCGTGCAACCTGCCTGCGGAGGTATACTCCAACAGTACCATGCGCAACCCGTTTCCTGGCATGAATCCGTACCTGGAAGACCCCGCGCTGTGGGGCGGCGTGCATCACCTGCTGATGAGCGCGCTGCACCAGCAACTGAACCAGCGCCTGCCTGCATGCTATGTCGCGCTGGTGGAGGAGCGCGTCTACTTGGAGACGAGCGACGCCTTCCAGCACTATGTGCCCGATGTGCTGGTAGCGCGTCGACGAGAGCCTACTGTGCAGACGCCTGCGCCGACAGCGATTGCTGACCCGCCCGTGCGCATCGAGCTACACGACCCGATTACCGAACCGTATCTGCAAATCGTCTCCGTGCGCAACAAGCAGCGTCTCCTTGTCGCCGTGATTGAGCTGCTTAGCCCCGCGAACAAGACGCCGAATTCGGAGGGGCGACGCCGCTACCTGCAGAAGCAGCATGATATGCTTCGCAGCACAGCGCACCTGCTGGAGATTGACCTGCTGCACTACGGCGAGCATACGGTCTTCCTGCCCCGCGAGGCGTTGCTGCGCGAGGGCGCCGTGTGGGACTACCTGATTGCCCTGCACCGCGCGGGCGAGAGCCGTTATGCGGGCGAGGTGTGGTTCGTGCGCCTATCGGAACGCCTGCCGCGCGTAAGCCTGCCCCTGCTACCCGAAGACCCCGAGGTCGTCATCGACCTGCAGGACGCCGTAGACACGGTGTACGCGCAGGGGCGGTATCACGAGCTGCTGGACTACTCGGCGGAGCCGCCCGCGCCGCTGTCGGACGAGCAACGCGCGTGGGTGCGCGAACGCCTGCACGCGCAGGGTATCCGATAGACCAACGCAGACGACAGTGCGACACTCGCGTTGGGTGGGTATACTTCACGAAGCGGCTAACGGCGCAGCGCACGGCGACTGTCCCTGCCGTGAGCCAACCGAAGGGCACACCAACGGAGGAACCGAGCGATGAAATGCACTGATTGCGGGGCAACGATTCCTGAGCATGCGCGATTTTGTGCGGGGTGCGGGCGGGCGTTAACTGGCGCAGCCGCTGCCCCTGCCAGTGTGCCGACCTCCCAGACACATAGCGCGTCCAAAGCCAAGTGGTGGGCAATTGGCGTCGGAGTGCTTCTGCTGACGGCGATAGCGTTCGTGGTGGGCACGCAGTCGGGGCTGATTACGCGCGCGCAGGTGAAAAAGCCCGACGCGCCCAGCGTGCTGGAGGCGCAACCGCCCAAAGTGGACGCCCCAAGCGTGTTGGAGGCGCAACCGCCCAAAGTGGACGCGCCCAGCGTGCTGGAGACCGAAGCGCCCAAGCCGCCGCCCCAACATGTGGTGAACTGGCTGGAGCACCTGCGCAGGACTGAAGAGCGGCGTCGCCGCATGGAACGCAATGTCGCCCCTGTGATGGGCATGCTGGTGCAGGCAATGGCTGCCCGCGTGACTGCACTGGGTGGGGTGGCGCAAGGCGACTTGGATAAGGCGGAAGCCGACTACGAACGCGAACGCGAGAAACTGCGCCAAAGCTACCAACAACGCCAACAGGAATGGGCGCAACTGCTGCAATACTTCCGCAGCGTGCCCCCGCCGCCTGAGTGCCAAACGCTTGCCGACGCCTACTTCGCGGGGCTGAGCGAGTATATCACGAGCATCTCGCAAATCGAGAAGAGCCTGATTGAGAACGACTTGGGCGCGCTGACGGGTATGCTCGGCTCCGTACAGAGCGAGCTGGACGCCCGCTTCGCCCGCGCCGACGAGGAGCTGACCCGCGTGTGCGAGCAGTACGGCATCCGCAAGGATTTCGCCATCGGCAAGCAGGGCACGGAACTCATTCAAAGTCTCGGCGGCGGGCTGCCGCTGGGGTTTTGAACCCGTAGGATGGCGTCGCAGAGGATTCACACCACCCGCGGCACGCGAAGCGTCTCGCCCAGAAACGGCTGGACGCCCTCCAGCCACGCCAACACTTGCTGCCGCGCGCCCGCATCTTCCAACGCGCCTTGAGCGTGCAGCCCCAACACATACTCCACCAGCGACCACTTGAGCCGCTCCGAGAACTCCATAAAGGCGTATGTGTCGGGCAGTGAAACCTTCAGCGACCACTGGCGGATGCAGTCCCGCCGCTGGGAGGCGTCTCCCAGAGCCAGACAGTCGCGCAGGCGCGACAACCATTCATCGGCTTCCGTGCAGCCAAGAACCGCCCGCTCGCTCGGCAGCACGCCAAACTCGTTCAGAAGCGTCCACAAGGCAGACCGATACTTTTCGAGTTTTGCCTCCATCGCCTCGTCCCACAAGTCTATATCCGCCCACCAGAGATCGTCCACGACGCCTTCTATGGCAATAATCGGATGCGAGAGCACCACAACCCCATCCATTTCCTGCGCCCACACCCAGTGGCGCGAGAGGCGCGAATCCACAATCTCATACTGGGAGGCTGGGTTCCAGATTGCATAGAGGAACTCGGGCTCAGCAATCAGAAAGTGGGTGTGCGCCTGCCAGCAGGGGTCTACCGCACTTCGCCTCAACCGAGCAAGTAGCGACAGCCCATTTTTCCGCGCGCAGCGTGCGTGAAGGTGCGCTGAAGTCGAATCGTACCCCCAGCACGGTGTGAACCGTCTCATGCCGACTGATGTTGGCTCGGCGTCGTACCCACATGGTGCGCGCCTCCAGCCGATTCTACCCGCCAGCCAGCGTCGCGCTTCAGCCCTCCAGAGTCTCTCGGACGACCGCCAACGCCTGCTCGATGTCCGCGCGGGTAATGTGGTAGTGCGTCACGGCGCGCAGGCGTGTGCCCGACAGCGACAGCAGTACCCCACGCGCCGCCAACGCCTGCTGCAACCGCGCGCTGTCCCAGCCTGTAGCAGGGTCTACCTCGAAAATCACGATGTTGGTCTGCACGCGGGCGGGGTCGATGCGTATCCCGCGAATGTTCGCCAACCCCTCTGCCAGCATGCGGGCGTGCGCGTGGTCTTCGGCGAGGCGATCCACCATCGTCTCCAGCGCGACCAGGCAAGCCGCTGCCAGCACGCCCGCTTGACGCATCCCGCCGCCCAGCATCCGCCGCGTGCGCTTCGCCTCCTGAATGAACGCCGCCGACCCGCACACGATTGACCCCACAGGCGCGCCCAGTCCCTTCGAGAAGCAGAAGTTGACCACCTCGAACGGCGCGGCGATTTGCGCAGCGGGGACGCCCAGCGCGATTGCCGCGTTGAAGATACGCGCGCCGTCCAAATGCAGCGCGACGCTGCGCGCCTGCGCCACCGCCGCGACCTGCTGGATGTAGTCGAGCGGTAGCGCCGCGCCCCCACAGCGATTGTGCGTGCTTTCGAGGCTAATCACGCGCGTTTTGGGGGTGTAGACGGCGTCGCGAATCGCGCTCTGCAGCCGCTCCAGCGGGATGGTTCCGTCGGGCAGGTTCGGCAGCACATGCAAAAACACATTCCCGAAGATGCCCAGCCCGCCCACCTCGGCGGTATACAGGTGCGACTGGTCGCCGACAATCACCTCCTCGTTGCGCCCTGTGAGGGTCATCAAGCTTACGAGGTTCGCCATGACGCCGCTGGGCACGAACAGCGCGGCTTCCTTGCCGACGCGCTGGGCGGCGGCTTCCTGCAGGCGTTGCACTGTCGGGTCGTCGCCCAGCACATCGTCACCGACCTCCGCTTCCGCCATCGCACGGCGCATCGCGGGCGTCGGCTTCGTGACGGTGTCCGAACGCAGGTCAATCAGCCCGTCCGCTTCGCGCACCACAGCACCCCGTTGTAGATGATGCGCTGCACAATCGGATGGTGGTAGGTCGGCACGCTCTCGTGTCCAGGGCGGAAGTAGAACACGCGCCCGATGCCGTAGCCCTGATTGACGCCGTTGCCCGGTCCCGAAGTGAAGTTCGGGTCAATCCCGTCGCCGACCGTCCAGCACAGCCCCGTCGGGAAATATTCGCCGCCGTCGGGGAAGTAGGACTGGAACACGACGACCAGCGGCGGGGGCACATCGAACGGCGCGCCGTACATCTCCTCGTGTTCGATAACGAAATCCTCGATGCCCTGCGCGATGGGGTGCTGCGGGGCGCACACGCGCACATGTTCGGGTTCGGCAGGGTGTTTTTCGCGCCAGCCGCCCTTGAGGTGCCCCGTGCAGCCCAACACGCGCTGGAACGGCTTGGAGTAGTGCCCCGAATGCAGCACCAGCAGCCCCATACCTTCGTGGTGGACGCGCTGACGGACGCGCTCGGCGGTCTCGTCGCTCACCTCGCCGTGCCGAATGTGCCCCCACCAAAGCAGCACATCGGTCTCGCGCAGGCGTTCGAGGCTGCAGCCCTGTTCGGGTTCGTCAAGGTGCGCAGTGCGAATCTCCAGCATGCCGTCGTTCAGTTTCGCCAGCCCTTCCGCCACCGCGCCGCGAATGCTAGTCGGGTAAATCGCCTTGTCCACATGCGGTGGGTTCTCGTCCCAGACTGTGACTCGGATGGTTGCCATCGGTTCTCTCTCCTACGGTGCGGATGATGCGTTTCCGCCCTCACCCCCCAGCCCTTCTCCCACGATGTGGGAGAGGGGTGTAAGGGGCAGTGTCGCAAAGTATACCTACTGCGTCTGCCCGCTTGCCAGCAGACGCAGCAGGTCGAACATCTCTTCGGGCGCATTTACCGTCCCCCTTGACAAACCCCCAGCCCCGTCGGGTATCTTAATTTTAGCACTCGGACGCTGCGAGTGCTAATCTTAGGTTCAAATTCAGACCGTAAGGAGGTAGATGGGTATGACATTCCGACCACTCAACGACAAGGTTGTGATTGAGCTGCTGGAGGAGGACGAGAAGACCGAAACGGGCATCATCTTGCCCGACACGGCGAAGAAACGCCCGCAGGAGGGCACGGTGATTGCCGTCGGTCCTGGACGCTTGCTCAATAACGGCAACCGCGCGCCGATGACCGTGCAGGTCGGGCAGCGCGTTGTGTTCTCCAAGTACGCGGGCAGCGAGTTCGAGTACGAGGGCAAGAAGTACCTCATCCTCGACGAAGACCAAATCTACGCGATTCGCGAACGCTAAACCAAATACAGGAGGTGAATCCCTATGCCTGCGAAGATGCTGAAGTTCGAAGAAGAGGCTCGACGCGCCTTAGAGCGCGGTGTGAACAAGGTCGCCAACGCGGTGAAGGTGACTCTCGGCCCGAAGGGGCGCAATGTGGTGCTGGATCGCAAGTGGGGCGCGCCGATTATCACCAAAGACGGCGTGACCGTTGCGAAGGAGATTGAGCTGTCCGACCCATGGGAGAACATGGGCGCGCAACTGTGCCGTGAGGTCGCGTCCAAGACGAACGATGTGGCGGGCGACGGCACGACCACCGCGACTGTGCTGGCGCAAGCCTTAGTCAACGAGGGCATGCGCTATGTCGCGGCAGGCGGCAACCCCATCGCCCTCAAGCGGGGCATCGACAAAGCCGTCGCGAAAGCCGTCGAGACCATCAAGCAGCATGCCATCCCCGTCACGGAGCGCGAGCAGACCGAGTATGTCGCCACCATCGCGGGCAACGACCCCGAAATCGGTAAGATGATCGCCGAAGCGATGGACAAGGTCGGCAAGGACGGCGTGATCACGATTGAAGAGTCCAAAGGCACGCAGACCACGCTGGAGATTGTCGAGGGCATGCAGTTCGATCGGGGCTACATCTCGCCTTACTTCATTACCGACCCCGAACGCATGGAGGCGGTGCTGGAGAACGCGCTGATCCTGATTCACGAGAAGAAGATCAGCTCCGCGCAAGACTTGTTGCCCGTGCTGGAGCGCGTGGCGCAGGCGCGCCGCCCGCTGCTGATTATCGCCGAGGATGTGGACGGCGACGCGCTGGCGACGCTGGTGGTCAACAAGCTGCGCGGCGTGCTGCAGGTCGCCGCGGTCAAGGCGCCTGGCTTCGGCGATCGGCGCAAGGCGATGCTCGAAGACATCGCTATCCTCACGGGCGGACGCTTCATCGCCGAAGACCTCGGCATCCGTCTGGAGAATGTGACGCTCGATATGCTCGGCGAGGCGAAGAAGGTGGTCATCGGCAAGGAGGAGACCACGATTATCGAGGGCGCAGGCGCGCACGAAGCCGTCGTGGGACGCATCAACCAAATCAAGCGGCTGATCGAGACCACCGAGAGCAGCTACGACCGCGAGAAGCTGCAGGAGCGTCTGGCGAAGCTGTCGGGCGGCGTGGCGGTCATCAAGGTCGGTGCAGCCACCGAGACCGAGCTGAAGGAGAAGAAGCACCGCTTCGAGGACGCCCTGTCGGCGACCCGCGCAGCCGTCGAGGAGGGCATCGTACCCGGTGGCGGCAAAATCTTCCTGCTCGTGCAAGCCGCGCTGAACGGCGTCGGCGACACCGACGATGAGCGCACGGGCGTTGCCATCCTCCGACGCGCCCTCGAAGAGCCGCTGCGCCAAATCGCCGAGAACGCGGGGCTCGAAGGCTCCGTCATCGTCGAGAAGGTCAAGGCGCTCGGTACACACGAAGGGCTCGACGCGCGCACGGGCGAATTCGTTGACCTGGTGAAATCGGGTATAATTGACCCCGCCAAGGTCAGCCGCGCCGCGCTGGAGAACGCCGCGTCCATCGCAGGGCTGGTGCTGACCACCGAAGCGATGGTCGCCGAGAAGCCTGAAAAGAAGACCGAGCCGACGCCTGGTGGGGGCGGCGACTTCGACGACTTCTAAGCTTATCCCCCTCCCACCCCCAAGGACCGGGTGCTGTCCCCCTCCACCCGGTCCCCCTAACCCTAAGCAACGGGCGTCAGCCTTTCGCTGCCAGATCCAGAGTCTGGCGGTCTACCGCTGGGTCATCATAGGGCTTGCAACGCGCGTCGCGAGTTGGGTATACTGTATGTGCGTTGCCGGGTCGTCTAACGGCAGGACGCCAGACTCTGGATCTGGTAGTGGTGGTTCGAATCCACCCCCGGCAGCCATAACCACATCAAGGAGCCTCCGATGAAACTCTTCGTGGACACGGGCAGGGTCGAAGAAGTCCGCAAGGCAGCCGAGTGGGGTATTCTGGACGGCGTGACGACCAATCCCTCGCTGATTGCGCAAGCAGGGCGCGGCTTCAGGGAGACGGTGCTGGAAATCTGTTCCATCCTCCCCCACGGTTCCATCAGTGCAGAAGTGGTCGGAACAACGGTTGAGGACATCCTGCGCGAGGGGCGCGAAATCGCCTCGTGGTCGCCCAACATCGTGGTCAAGGTGCCGATGACGCCCGCTGGGATCGCCGCCACGCGCCAACTCACGCGCGAGGGTATCCGCGTGAACATGACGCTGGTCTTCTCGCCAGCGCAGGCGCTGCTGGCAGCCAAAGCGGGCGCAACCTACATCAGCGTGTTCGTCGGGCGCGTGGACGATGTCTCCAGCGAGGGCATGCGCACCATCGAAGACGCCGTGCAGATTGTGGAGAACTACGGCTTCGACAGCGAGGTGCTGGTCGCCAGCATCCGCCACCCGATGCATGTGGTGGAAGCCGCGCGGCTGGGCGCGCACATCGCCACGATGCCCTTCAAGGTGATGGAGCAACTGTTCCAGCACCCGCTGACCGACATCGGCTTGAAACGCTTCCTGGACGACTGGAACAAGGCAGGGCTGCGGATTTTCGAGTGATTGTGGCGTCGATTGTGCGATTAGAGTTCACGAATCCCCCCTCCGCTTGGTTCCCCCCGCTTCGCGAGGGGAACCAAGCCACGCGCCCACTCGGTTCCCCCTGCTCGCAGGGGGAACCCGCAGGAGGGGGTCGTTAATTTTTGTATTTAGTTTCTGTTCCGCTTCGCCTTTAGCAGGCGTCCCAGCGTGTCGCCGTCCGCGTTGGGTGCGCCGTCCGTGCGGTCTGGTTTGGGCGTTGTAGCGACGGGCGGCGGCTTTTCGGGCGGTGCGTCGGGCTGAGAGGGCGGCGTGCGCACGGTCGCTGTCGCAGCGACGCGCTCGCGCGGGGCGGTGGGAACCTGCGTGCGCTGGGCAGCCCGCTGCTTGGCTGCCTGCAAGCGCGCTGCGACAGGCGCAGTCGCCCCGCGCCGCTCCCGACGCCAGCGCAACCGACCCAGCAACGCCGCGACCGCTTCGGGAATCGTAATCACCACGCGCCGTACCGTGATGTCCACCATCAGCAGCATGAGCGCCAGCAGCAGCGCCAGCGTCCACAAGTCGCGCGTGAACCGCTGGGGCGCGGGCGGTGGGTCGTAGGCGCGGGCAGGCTCTGGCGCGACGCGCCCGCCCGTCAGCGACGCTATCCGCTCCAGCAGCGGGCGGTTCTGGCGGTAGAAGCGGTACTCCAGCGGGTAGGGCACTGCCAGCGCGGCGGTCAGCGTCGCCGTGCGCCCTGTACCGAAGTCGCCCTGCGTGCTTAGCACATACAGCCCCTGCCCCCGCAGCGGGAACTGCGCCGTGTAGCGTCCCGCGCCCTCCATGCTCAGCGTCAGTTCCGTCGTCTCGCCCGACGGCGCGCCCACCGTCAGTTTCGGCGTCAGCCCGTTGATTGGCTCGCCCTGCGGGGTGAACGCTTGCAGTTCCACAATCGCCTGCCCGTTGCGCACAGTCGCCGTCAGCCCGAGGTTCGGCTGTGCGCTGGGGCGCATCGCGCTGCGGATGACCTGCGTCCAGAAGACCGCGTAGCCGTCCCAGCCCAGCCAGCGTTGCGCCCAGCGCGGCTGCGCGTCCGAGGTGAACGCAATCGCCGTGCCCAGCCCATACCGCCACACCGCCAGCAGCGGGTCGTCCTTGTGCGTGCGCATCAGCGTCTGCGCCAGCGGTCGCTCCGAGACCAAGTTGTACGCCAGCAGCGCGGGCGTGCGGCTCCAGTCCACCTCGCGCAGGCGTTCATCCGCCGTGTTCACTTTGGGGATGAACGCGCCCTGCTCGATTGCCGTGCGCGTCATCGCGCTCACATCGGCGGTGAACAGGCGGGGCAGCGAACTCGCGTCGCGCGTCTGATAGAACTGCCCGCCGCCCACCCGCGCCAGCTGCTTCAGGAATTTGGTTGCGTCGCCGTCGCCGAACGCCACCACGCTCAGCGTCACGCCCAGCCGACGCAACTGCTGCGCGACTTGAATGCTCCCCTCCTGCTCGTCGCAGTCGTTGGCGTCCGCCAGCATGATGATGTGCCGTGCGCGGTCGGGCGGCTCGGTCAGCATCCCGCGCATCGCCATCTCCAGACTGCCGCGCACGAAGATCCCGCCCCCTGTGCCGTACACCTTCTGCAGCACGGCAATAATCGGCTCGCGCTCGCTGGCGGGGAAAATCGCGCTCGGTGGCTGACCCGCCCGCTGCCCATGACAGCCCTGAAACTGGCGCCCGTCGCAACTGAACGGGTCGAATCCCGTGCGCGCCATATCGGGCAGCAGCCAGTCCGACCCGTGGCTGCTGATAATCACCCCGAAGCGGTCTATCGGGCGCAACATCCGCAGTGTCTTGATGGACGCCTCCGCCGCTAAGTGCGCCACCTTGTGCTGCCCGATGTAGTTGTTCATACTGCCCGAAGCGTCCACAACCAGCACCACCGTCGCCGCGTGCTGGATTTGCCGATGCTTGATCTCCAAGTCCACGGGCAGCAGTTCGGCAATTGGCGTGCCGTAGTAGCCGCCGGGCTGATAGGCGTTCTCACCGCCAATCATCACGAAGCCGACGCCGCCCTCGCGCACGGCGGATTGCACCGCCTCCATCTGCTGCGGGCTAAGCGCGGTCGCGGGGAAGTCGTTGAACACAATCGCGTCGTAGTCGAGCAGTTTTTCGGGTCGGTCGGGGAAGCCGCCCTCGCGCACGCGCGTAACGGTAATCGCGTTCGCCTGCAGGGCGCGTGCAATCGCGTCGCTCGCGCCTGCCCTGCCCTCCGCAATCAGCACATGCGGTTTGCCCTGCACACGGGTCAGCGCCAGCCCTAGATTGTTGCGCGGGTCACTGTCGGGCTGCGCCTCCAGCACGGCGCGGATGCGCTGCACGCCGGGCTTGTCCGCCCGCAGCGTGGTCGTTACCAGGTTCGCGCCTGGCGAGAGTTTGACGGGGATGCGCTTGATAGGCGCGCCCTCGCGGTCAAGCGCGATTGTGCCCTCCGCGTGCCGCTGGGAATGCACCACGATGCGCACGGTGTACGGCTCGCCGACTTTGGCGACGCTGGGCGCCTCCAGCGCTTCGATCAGCGCGTCGTTGCCCGCCTTGCCCGTCGGCAGCGGCACGACATCGATGGGGATGCCCTCCACTGCAGCGACCTGCGCGGCGGCGTAGGCGTCGCCTGCCGTCTCGTTGCCGTCGGTCAGCAGCACGATGCGCCGTGCGTAGCCGTCGGGGAACAGCGCGCTCGCCAAGCGCAACGCGGCGGCAATATCTGTGCCGTCGGGGTTCGGCTTGGCGTACATGGTGTCCACCGTCTTGCGCGGCGCGGGCAGCCACTCCACCATCGGCTCCGCGCCGAAGACGACCAGCCCCGTCCGCGCGTCGTCGGGGGCTTGACGGAGGGCTTCCTGTAGGTACTGCTGCGCGGCGGCGCGCCCCTCGTCCGAGATGCTCGCCGACCGATCCAGCACGAACACCGTGCAGACGCTGCGCAGCGAACCGACCCCCTGCCACCCCGCCAGCGCCAGCACAATCAGCAGCACCAGCGCGAACCGCAACGCCAGAATCACCCGCCGACGCGCCCGACTGACCCCCAGCAGACGCCGACCCGTCCACCAGACCCAGCCCCACGCTACAGGCAACAGCAGCAGATACCACGGCTCGGTGAAACGCATGGCACGGTAGTTATACCCGACGGCGGTTGCCCTGCTGTGGGATATAATACCAATCGCCGAGCCATAGTTCGTTAATCGCGCGGCAAACCCTCCAACGCCTCCCGTATCCAATCCCAACCCACTAAACGCACCATCCCATCACGCAACCCACCCAACGCACCCGCCACCGCCGCCAGCTTCGCCGCCAACAACCCATCCACCACACCCTCTACACAACGACGCACCTCACAAAACACACGCGCCACTGGGTTCAACTCAGGAGAATACGCAGGCAAATACACCAACTCCACCCCAACCTCCCGTACCTCACGCGCCCGATGCGACCCCGCGTTATCCCACACCACTACCGCTACCCCCAACGCACGCCATTCCGACAACGCCGCCACAGCCGCCTCCTTCCCCAAGCGCTCCGACCACCGCTGCCACACCTGACCCGACAACGGGTCAACAGCTACCTGCAAGTACCGCCACTCGTACGAACGCTCCACCCGCTGACACAACCTGACCCCACGCACTGTCCAACGCCGACGCACCTGACCGATGAGCCCAACGCGCAACTCGTCCACAAACACCACCCGCTGCCTCACGCGCACCCCCTGCGCCGTCAACGCCTCGCAAAACCCCCTTTTTTCCCCTGCGCCTGCAGCGCCGCGTCCGCACGCACCGCCATCGGACGCGGTACCTTGCGCCGAAACCCCAGCCGATGGAAGAGCCGTCGCATCTGACGCTCCGACAGCTCCACGCCCAGTGTCTCGCGACACCACGCTGCTGCCTCGCGGAGCGTGCGAAAGCCCTGCGTAGCGGCGTGCTGGAGGAGCTGTGCCTGTTGGTCGGGGGTCAGCCGCGGGCGCACGGGGATTCGGTTGCCCCCGCGCGTGCGACGGGTGAGTTCGTCCAGTCCACCTGTGCGATACCAAGTGAGCCACTTTTGGACGGTGCGAATGGACACGCCGACGATTGCGGCAGTTTCTTTGAGGGTTCTGCCGCGTCGGAGCAGGGCGAGGGCTTGGAAGCGTCGGGCGATTTGGGTGTTGGGTGTGTTGTTGTAGTATGCGTAGAGTTCTTCGGCAGTGTGTTTCCAGTCCACTGTGAGTTTTCGTCCACTCATCGGTGTTCCTCCTCTGTGCGAAGTCGGGTGTAAGTATACCTCATTTATGAACTCTGGCTCGGCGATTGGTGTTACTCGCCTACCTTCTCCAGCCACTCGGCGAGCCACTCGTGCGCCTCGCGCAGGTCGCGCCCGTCGCCGAGTGCTTGGCGGATCTCGTGGAACGCCTGCAGTTGCGCCTCACGCGCCGCTGCGTCGTGCAACAGGGGCAGCAGCGCGTGCGTCAACGCTTCGGGCGACGCCGCCTCTTGGATGAACTCAGGGCACACATCCCGCTGCAGGATCAGGTTCGGCAAGCCAATCCAGCGCAGGTTCAGCCGACGGCGGCGCAGGCGGTACTCCAGATTCATCAACCAGTCGCCGCGATAGACGATGAGCATAGGCGCGCCCAGCAGCGCGGCTTCGAGCGTCGCCGTGCCCGAACAGACAATCGCCGCATCCGCGTGCGCCAGCAGGTTCCACACCGAGCGCGTCTCAGTCGGAACCCACTGCTTGGAGCCGTCCGCCCAGAGCGCGTTTATCCAGTCGGGGCTAAAATGCGGCGCGACGGAAATCACGAACTGCGCTTCGGGCATCGTGCGGTAGAGTTGGTCAGCGACGCGGGCGTAAAGAGGCGTCAACGCGCGCGCCTCGTGGCGACGACTGCCGGGCAGCAGCGCAACAATCGGGCGGTACGGGTCAATCCCCAGCCGCTCGCAGAACGCCTCCTTGGGTTCCGACGGGCGCGCCAAGCGCAGCAACGGATGCGGCGTCCAGTGCGCATGCGCGCCCATCGCCGTCAGTTGCGCCGCCGACCACTCGAACGGCGTCAGCACGCAATCGGTGCAGCGGGGCAAGTCCGCGCCTTGACGCTCGCGCCGCCAACCGCCTGGGGGGATGTAATACGCCACGCGCATGCCGTGCGCTTTTGCCCAGCAGCTCAGCGGCACATTAAACGCCCCGAAGTCGATAGGGACGACGAGGTCAGGGCGCGCGCGTCGCAGGAACCGTTTCACCTGCTGGAACGCCAGCAGCACCTTCGGGGCAACCTTGACCGACTCCATGACGCCGATTGCGCCCCATGCGCGGCTGTCGGCAATTAGGTGGACGCCCGCCGCCTGCATGCGTGCGCCGCCCACCCCGTGCAGCGCGAGGTCTGGGAAACGCGCCCGTAGCGACTGCGCCAAGTCCGCCCCGTACAGGTCACCGGACGCCTCGCCCGTGAGAATGACGACCGAGCGGCTCATTTGCGCGTCGGCTGGTCTAACGCGCGCCCGTTGCGTCCGTGCCGTATCTGCTCCATAAACTCGATGAGGTACTCCAGCTCCGCACTCATATCGATCTCCGCTCGGATTCTCTCGATGGCTTGAGTTAGGTTCATCTCAGAGAAGAACATGTAGCGGCAGGCTTTGCGCAGGGCATCGCGCGTAGGGGTTGGCACGCCTGCGCGACGCAGCCCGACGAGGTTCACGCCGCGCACTTCAGCGGGGCTGCCCTCCACAATCATGAACGGGGGCACATCGCGCACGATGCGGGACATCCCACCCACCATCGCCAGCCTGCCGATGCGCGTGAACTGGTGAATGCCCGCCATGCCGCCCAAGTTCGCACCGTCGCCGATTTCGCAGTGCCCGCTGACGCCGACCGAATTCGCCATCACCACGCCGTTGCCCACTGTGCAGTTGTGCCCGATGTGCACATACGCCATCAGGAAGTTGTTGTCGCCGATGCGGGTGGCTTGCTCTTCGCCGCTGGCGCGGTGAATGGTGACATACTCGCGAATCCAGTTATTGTCGCCGATGAGGAGGTAGCTGCGCTCGTGCTTGAACTTACGGTCTTGCGGCGGCGCGCCCAGCACCGCCCCGTGATAGATGATATTGTTGCGCCCGATGCGGGTGTTCTCCTCGATAATCACATGCGCGCCGATGGTCGTGCCTGCGCCGATTTGCACATGCGCGCCGATGAGGCTGTACGCGCCGACCTCCACATCGTCGTCCAGCTCGGCGCTGGGATGCACCACTGCGGTTGGGTGAATAGTCGCCATGGGTCTCGTCTCTTAGGGGGTCTGGGCAGGCAGCAGGGTCTCTACAGGCGGGCTTTGGAATCGGTCAGGTTCGGGCAGGGCGAAGGTGATTTCGGCTTCGGCGACGAGTTCGCCGTCCACGCGGGCGGTCGCCTTCACGCGCCCGACCTCACGGCGCATCCACAGCATCTCCACTTCCATAATTAGCGTATCGCCCGGCACGACGGGGCGACGGAACCGCGCGTTATCGATGCCGCCCAGCAGCGCGACGCGGTCGCGCAGGTGCGGCTGTAGCATCACCATCACACCGCCAACCTGCGCCATCGCCTCCAGTATCAGCACGCCTGGCATAATCGCCTTCACAGGGAAGTGCCCCTGAAAGAAGCTCTCGTTGATAGTGACATTTTTCAGCCCGACGGCGCGCTTGCCCGGCTCCAACTCCAGAATCCGATCCACCAGCAGGAACGGATACCGATGCGGGATCACCTGCCGTATCTGCTCCACATCCAAACTGAACTCCGCCATCCTTAGTCCTCCGCGAATATCGTCTGCGCCACTTGCCGCGCCAGTTGCACATTCAGCGCGTGTCCGGGCTTGATGGCGACCAGCGTAAAGCCTGTCAGCCGCGCCCCACACAGGTACAGGTCGCCCAGCACATCCAGCAGTTTGTGGCGCAGCGGCTCGTCCTCGAAACGCGCGGGATTATGATACCCCGTTTCGTCGATGACGAGGGCGTTGTCGAGTGCGCCGCCTTGTGCAAGCCCCTGCTGGCGTAATGCCTCCACCTCGCGCAGGAAGCCGAAGGTGCGCGCGGGGGCAATCTGCTCGGCGGCGGCAGCCAGTGGAAACGCGCCCGCCTGCACGCCCAACGGCGCGGGGAAGTCGATGTAGCCGAACAGTACGCCGCCCCCGAACGCCAGCCCCAAGTAGCGGTCGGCGTGGCGTGCCTGAAACAAACCAGACATGGAGTGCGGAAGCGCAGCTTCCGCAGGTGGCTGAAGCTGCGCTTCAGCACTCCAAAGAAGCTGTTGCATGTCGGGCGCGTCTCCCCTCGCCCACACCGTGGGAGAGGGGCTGGGGGTGAGGGCGTCCACCGTACACTTCACCGCCTGCAACGCCTGCACAAACGGCAACGCGCTGCCGTCCAGTATCGGAATCTCGTCGCCTCGCAGCACTTCGATGTCGCAGTGGGTGATGCCCGTCATCCACAGCGCCGCCATGAGGTGTTCGACGGTGCCGATTCGGGTTGCGCCGTCGCCCAGCACGGTCGCGCGGGTGGTGTCCACAACGAAGTCCCATCGCGTGGGGAAGACGCTTGCGCCCTTGCGAATCGTGATGGCGCAGGGCGTGCGCGCCTCCGACACGGGATGTATCGCGATGCGGCACAACTCGCCCGTATGCAGCCCGACGCCCTCGAAGCGGAGGGTCTCACGCACGGTGGCGCACGGTTCAGCGGTTGCCATTCGGTGGGGTCGCCTCCTCGTCCTCTTCGGTGTAGTAGAACACGCCCTTCGCGCCGCGCGGCAGATCGACGGTCTCCTCGCCCTCCTTGAGGGACACAATCGCCAGCGCGGTCTCCAGGCGCAAGCGGTCGGGTTCGTCCAAGATTACTTTGCCCTTCAGGATGAGCGTCTCCTTGTTCTGGTCATACTCGGCTTCGTCGGCATAGAGGGTGCGTGTGCGCCCTTCGGGGAGTTGCTGCACGGCTTTGATATTCCCGCGCAGGTAGGCGACCTTGCGGCGGTAGAAGTATTCGATATCGTCGCAGGTCGCGTCGACGGGGTAGCGTTTGGCTTGTTCCACCTCGCTCTCCTCTTCGCCTTCAGGGGGTGGCTCGGTCTGACGCGGCTTGATGCGCATGCGCACGCTGTTCTGTAGGCGCGCCCGCTTTTGGTTCTCGCCGTACCAGATTTCGAGTTGCTTGCCGTCGATGTCGATGCGCGGGTCTTCCAGGCGCAGGTTGCCTGTGGCGAGGGCGTAGCGTTGGCGGTCGTAGATGTCGGCGCGTTCGGCAGTCGCGAGGGTGTCGCCGTCGCGCAGGCGCAGCCCCTGCACCTCCGAGTGGTCGCGGCGCAGTTTCGCGGTGTCCCACTGGATGTCGATCTCGCGTTTGGGCTGGGCGCGCTCTTGCACCAGCGCGCTGCTGACGCGGAATCTGCCGCGCTCCAGCGTCAGCACGCCCGACGCCAAGTCCCAGCGCAGGCGTTCAATCGCGCCCTGCCCGTCCTGCCAACTCAGGCGCGTGGGCAGGTTGGTGTGAATCTGCTGCTGGCGCAAGTCCCAGTTCAGCCACGCGGTCTGCACGGTCAGCGGGAAGTCGCCCAGCGGGTGGCGGCGGATGGTCAGTGTCGGGTTGCCCGCGATGTAGAGGCGTTTCGCAGGGAAGTTGTAGGTGAGTTCGTCGGCGCGGGCAGTGCCGATCGGCTTGCCGCGCTCGTCGTACAGCACCGCCTGTCGCAGCCGTGTGGCTCGCCAGTGGACGCGGTTGCGCTCGATGGCAAGCGCGTCCACGCGCAGGGTCGCCCACACGCGCTCGCCGTCGCGCAGGGTCAGCGTCGGTCGCTCCAGCAGCAGTTCCAGTTGCTCCAGTTCGGGTGGAAGGTTGGCGACCGCGCGCAGGAACGGGTCTTGACGGCGAATGAGTGCTATGCCCCAGACCAGCGCGAGGGTAATCAGCACCAGCAGGCTGAATTGGGTCAGAGGGCGCAGCGGGCGCGCCCTCCGAGTCGGTTCAGGGGCAGACATCATCCACGGGCGGCGGCGGAACTTGCGGGTTGTTCGGGAAGATTTCGATGACGCCGAAATCGATTACCCCCGGTCCACCGAATACGACGCGCACCACGCCCGCGCGATTGGACGCCACGAGGCACGCCGCCTGCGTGGTGGGCGCGGGGGGGGTCTGAATCACGCGCCGAATGTTTTCGGGGGTGATGTGGCGCACGATGGCGGTGTAGCCTGCAGGTTGGCGCACCCACAGCCCGCGAAACACGAGGTCGCCGCCGATGCCGCTCAGAACGAAGTCGCCCTCGCGCGCGTCGCTCTTAACCGTTCGCGCCAAACTCAGCGAGATTTCGTTCGGGTTAGCGGTCTGCGTCGCGACCACGCGCCGTAGCGGGATGTTGCCCGTGTCGGTGACGAAGTGTACCTCCGCGCCTGGCACAGGGTTGCCCGTTGTGGGGTCAACCACGCGCACGAAGGCGACGCGCTCGTTCGCCACGATGCCTGATCCGCCGCCTGCGCCGCCTCCGCCGCCGCATCCATGCAGCAGCACGGCAAGCGCCATCAGTCCAAGTCCTATCGTTATCCGTTTCATGCGCTGAAAACGCCTCCTCGAATCGCCGCTATGATTCTACCCGTTAGACGGCTCTCCTGCCGAATTCGTCACAGGGCAGCGGGTAGAATCTGGGGGTATGCGTCTGTCGTTGCCAAAGGTCAGGCTGGAACACCTACGGCACTTGCTCACGCCGCTTGGGATTTGGCAGCATACGCGCTACGCCGAGCCGTGGGTCGAGCATGGGTTCTCGATTGATGACCAGGCGCGGGGGCTGATTGTGGGCGCATGGCTCTATCGGCTTGCCGCGCAGCCACCCGATTGGCTCGCGCTCACCGACTCGACGCTGCCGCAGGAACTCATCGAGGTGTGTCTGGGCTACATCGAGGCGGCGCAGTTAGAGGGCGGACGGTTCCACAACTTTCGCGACGCGGACGGCAACTGGCTCGACGAGGTGGGCAGCGACGATTCGCACGGGCGCACGGTGTGGGGGCTGCAGACGCTGGTGCAGCTGTTGCCCGACACCGACTGGGCGCGGCGGGCGCAACCGATTCTGGAACGCGCCCTAATGCACGCCCGCGCGATACGCTCGCCCCGCGCGATGGCGTTCATGGCGCTTGCGGACGAGAACCACGCGCGCCTGCTGCACTGGGGACGCGAGTTGGCGGAGCTGTACGAGGCGACGCGCGCCCCCGACTGGCGCTGGTTCGAAGACTACCTCACCTACGAGAACCCGCGCCTGCCCCAAGCGCTGCTGCTGTGCGGGGTGCGCACCCGCACGCCCCAGTGGGTCAAACTCGCCCGCGAGGCGTTCGAATTCCTTGCTGAGACCACCTTCGCCGAGACGGGCTACTTCAGCGCGGTCGGCACGGACGGCTGGTATGTGCGGGGCAAAAGCCGCGCGCTGTTCGACCAGCAGCCCGTGTGCGCAGGCGCGACTGTCGAAGCGTTTCTGGACGCTTGGCAGGCGTTGGACAGGTACAAGCCGTTCCTGCAGTACGCAGGGCGCGCGCTGATGTGGTATCACGGCGACAACATCCAGCAGATCGCCCTCTACGACCCCGAAACGGGCGTGGTGTACGACGGGCTGAACGCGCTCGGCGTGAACCTGAACCGCGGCGCGGAGTCGGTGCTAAGCTACCTGCTGGCGCGCCTCAAGTGGGAACTCTACACGCGCCGTTAGGAACGCTCCGTCTGCTCAAGGTCGCGCAGGCGTCTCTGAAGCCTCGCCATCCGCCCCTGCAGCCACAGCAGGTATGCGAAGATTCCAGCCCACACGATGAGGATGCTGATGCTCAAGGCGGTCTGCCAACTCATACAGTTTTGCCTCCAACGCGAAGGTCGCCGTGCGCATGCGGTACAGTCCGAACGCCAACAGCCAGTAGGTCGCAAAGCCCAAGTAGACGCCCGTGCGGTAGAACCAATCCAGCCCCTGCTTGCTCGCCATCACATTGCTGGGGTGCAGCGAGACCTCTTGGAACATCGGCAGGCGCGGCAGGATGAACACCAGCAGCGGCACGGTCAGCGCGGCAAACACGGTGTAGCCCGAACTCACGGCGGCGCGCCGACGGTCGTCCTCTACCGAACTGCGCAGTGCGAAGTACGCCGCGTAAATCATTAGCTGCAGCAGGAAGCTGGTCTGGCGCGGGTCCCAGTGCCATGGCTTGCCCCACTGCATCGCCGCAAACACCATGCCCGTCAGCAGCGTGATGACGCCGAAGGTCAGCCCGACCTCGTTCGCCGCCGCCGCGCGCGAATCGTCCATCGGGTCGCGCCGACGCAAGTAGCGCCAGCCGAAGAAGCCGCCCGCCAGAAAGCACAGCGTGCAAGTAATCGCCGCGGGCACATGGAACAGGATAATCCGTGCGGAACCAGGGTCGCGGAAGTCTTGCGCTGGCGGCACCCAAGTGAACGCCAGTACCGTCAGGGCAAGCATTCCGACCCCCGCAAGCCATAACGCGAGTCGCATAGCGCTGGAATTGTACCCGATTCCCGGCGAGGGCAGTGCGCCTTATCAGAACCGCCCCACCCAGACACACGCAGCCCCACAGGGCGCAGCGAAGCAACGACCACCGCCGCCGCGACGCTGTCTGTGTGTTAGCGTCCCTGAGCCTAACTTTTAGAATTCTCCCCGATTGGCGCAAGTTTAGGACTTAAGTCCTATGCCCCTGCGGAAATATGTGCTATAATAGGGATGCAAGCCGAAATCGCGAATGGAGAGGGCTGATCGACCGAGCCGCACCCGTCCTCAGACTCCCCCTTTGAGACCCCGCTTGACACTACTTCAAGGAGGCTTTACGATGCGAACCCTTTTCGGGTGCTTAGGCTTACTCGGCTTACTTGCGTCTGTGTGGGCGCAGGGCGTCACGCAACCGTTCACTTATCAGGGCTACCTGCGCCAAGGCGGCGCGCCCCTGAATAACCCGTCTCAATCGATGCAGTTCCGCATCTACGACGCACTCACGGGCGGTACGCTGCTTTGGAACTCGGGCGCGCTGACCGTGAATGTCTCCAACGGGCTGTTCACCGCGCAACTGAACCCGCCTACATCCGTCTGGACAGGCGCGGATCGGTTTCTGGAAATCCAAGTCGACGCGACGACGCTCACCCCGCGCGTGCGACTCGGCGCGACCCCGTATGCCAACACGGCGACCCTCCTCAACATGTTCCAGTCGGGTATCAGCAACCCCGATCGCATGGTGATTACCCACTCGCCTGCGTTCAGCAACTGGGGCTTGCAGTACCGCGACACGGACGATAGCTT
>Ga0101941_1000609_pt1 | contig 52170 bp, 52 predicted proteins | sample DewCreD2012metaG_3_FD_75242 | JGI IMG/M metagenome (GOLD analysis project Ga0101941, IMG submission 75242) | Hot spring sediment bacterial and archeal communities from British Columbia, Canada, to study Microbial Dark Matter (Phase II) - Dewar... ... | reverse complement strand
CCGCCGCCGCTCCGGCCGAGAAGCGGCCGGCCCGGGCGGCCGCCCGGCCCGCCGTGCCCGAGCCCACGCCCCGTCTGGGCACGGTGGCCCTGCTCCAGGCCGGCGACCTGGCGGGGCCGCTGAAGGAGACGTTCGGCAGCAGTGTCGTGGCCGAGGAGGCCGGGGCGGTCTACGTCGCCCTGGAGCGCTGGCCCGATCTCGCCCGCCATCTCAAGGCCCAGGGCTACGACTACCTGGCCAGTCTGACCGGGGTCCATTATCCCCCGGAGCGCTTCGAGGTCGTGTACAATCTCTACTCCATCGACCGCGGTCTCCGGCCGTTGACCCTCAAGGCCTACACCCCCCAGGCCACCCCGGAGGTCCCCTCGGTGGTGGCCGTCTGGCGGAGCGCCGACTTCCAGGAGCGGGAGGTCTACGACCTCTTCGGCGTGCGCTTCCCCGGGCATCCCAACCTGCGCCGGATCCTCATGTGGGAGGGCTTCCGCGGCCACCCCATGCGCAAGGACTACTACGAGCCCTACTTCGAAGAGGAGAAGAAGCCGTTCAGCAGCCGCTGGCCGGAGGGCCAGCACGTCCGGGCCGAAGAGCGCAACCCCTGGGGGCGCAACGTCCAGTACCCCACCGACTGGGAGCCGGAGAAAGACCCCCTGCAGACCGACGACGTCCAGATCGTCGACGCCCTGCGCCTGGCCGAGACCGAGATCAAGGGCGACCGCATTCTCATCAACTTCGGTCCCCAGCATCCCTCGACCCACGGGGTCTTCCGGATGGTGGCGGCGCTGGACGGCGAGACGGTGGTGGCGCTGGAGCCGGTCTTCGGCTATCTCCACCGCAACCACGAGAAGATCGGCGAGCGCAACGCCTGGATCATGAACATCCCCTTCACCGACCGCCTGGACTACATCTGCTCGATGTCCAACAACCTGGGCTACTGCCTGGCGGTCGAGAAACTCCTGGGCCTGACCGTCCCCGAGCGGGCCGAGTACATCCGGGTGATCATGGTCGAGTTCACCCGCATTGTGAACCATCTCCTAGCCATCGGCACCTACCTCAACGATATCGGCGCCTTCTTCACGCCGGTCCTCTACGCCTTTGAGGAGCGCGAACTGATCCTCGACCTCTTTGAGATGACCGCCGGCTCGCGCATGATGTGCAACTACATGCGCTTTGGCGGGGTGGCTCGCGATCTCCCGCCGGGCTTTCTGGAACTGGCCCGCGCCCTGGTCGAGGAGCGCCTGCCCCGGGCCATCGACCAGCTGGACCGCTACCTCTCCCACAACGAGATCGTGCTGGCCCGGAGCAAGGGGATCGGCGTGCTGGACCGCGATCTGGCCATCAGCGCCGGGGTGAGCGGGCCGGTGCTGCGGGCCAGCGGCGTCAAATACGATATCCGCCGGGCCGAGCCCTACGCGATCTACGACCGTTTCGAGTTCGAGATCCCGGTCGGCCAGCACGGCGACAACTACGACCGCTACTGGGTGCGCCTGGAGGAGATGCGCCAGTCGCTGCGCATCCTCAAGCAGGCCCTCGACCAGCTGCCGGGGGGCGAGGTCCTGGCCGGCAAGCGCCAGTGGCAGATCCGGGTGCCGAAGGGCGAGGTCTACAGCCGGATCGAGGCGCCCAAAGGCGAACTGGGCTTCTACCTCGTCTCCGACGGCGGTCCCAACCCCTACCGCTACCATGTCCGGGCGCCCAGTTTCATCAACCTGACCGTCCTGGGCGACCTCTGCCGGGGGCATAAGGTGGCCGACGCCATCGCCATCCTGGGAAGCATCGACATCAACATGGGCGAATGCGACCGGTAGCGGGGGCGGCGCTCCGGGCGAGGGATGAGGGGAGCGGGCCCGGGAACGGGTCGCAGGCGGGAGCGTCACTGATGGACTTCCTATGACCGGGACGATTCTCAACGTCACCACCGTCCTCATCGGCAGCGCGGTCGGCCTGCTCCTGGGAGCCCGGCTGCCCGACCGGGTCCGGGTCGTGGCCATGCAGGGGCTGGGGCTGGTCACCCTGCTCATCGGCGTGCAGATGGCGCTGCGCACGGAGAACGTTCTGATCGTCCTGGCCAGCGTCGCGCTGGGCGGGAGCCTGGGGGCGCTGCTGCGCGTTGACGAGCGGCTGGACGGGCTGGGCCAGTGGTTGGAGGGCCGGGTCAAGGGCCGCTTTCCCCAGCAGAGCGACATCAGCCAGGCCTTTATCACCGCCAGCCTGGTCTTCTGCGTCGGTCCGATGACGATCCTGGGCTCCCTGCAGGACGGGTTGACCGGCGACTACCGGCTCCTGGCGGTGAAGGCGCTGCTGGACGGGATCGCCGCCGTCGCCTTCGCCTCAACGCTGGGGGTGGGCGTGGTCTTCGCCGCCGTCACCGTCCTGGTCTACCAGGGGGCGCTGACGCTGGGGGCCGCCCTCCTCAAGGACCTGCTCTCCGAGGCGGTGATCCGGGAGATGAGCGCCACCGGCGGGCTGCTGATCCTCGGGATCGGTCTGCGCCTGCTGGAGATCCGGCGTCTGGCCCTGGGCGACCTCCTGCCCGCGCTGCTGGCGGTCCCGCTGGTGACCACCATCGGCAGCCGTCTGGCGCTGTAGATCACGACCGTCAGGGAGGGAGAGAGCGGTGGCCGAGGAGCGCGACTGGGTGGCCGAGGCCCGCGCCATTCTGGAGCGGGCCGGTTTCCCGCTCGACCGTATCCAGATTCTCCCGGCCGGGGTGGCCGCTTCCCCGCTGGACCGCCGGCTGGTGCTGGAGGAGGCGATGGCGGTGATGGCCGACGGCCAGCCGCGCAAGGCCCGGCAGATCGCCGCCCTCATCAATCAGCGCGGCCGCATCCGGGTCGAGCGACGCGATGTCAACAGCGTCCTCTCGCGGGAGGGGCGCGGCCTCTTCGTCTACGATCCGACGACGTTCACCTACCGCTACGTCGGGCCCGCCGACCAGCGGTCGTGATCGCCTATAATCTCCGTGGAGGCGGTGCGGGAGGACCGGCCCGTGGGCCGGAGGCAATGGTGGTGACCTGGCGTGCGCTTGTTCTGACCGTCGCCCGCGACCCCTGGGTCCAGAACCTGCTGACCCACGGCGCCGGGCGGGCCCTGGCCCGACGGTTCGTCGCCGGTGAGACCCTGGCCGAGGGGCTGGCGGCGGCCCGCGCCATCGCCGCCACCGGCGCCCGACCGATGCTGGACTATCTGGGCGAGGCGGTGACCACCCACGCGGCCGCCGAGGAGGCGGCGCAGGTCTACCGCACCCTACTGGCGGCCCTCCAGGCTGAAGGGCTGCCGGCCACGGTCTCGCTCAAGGCCAGCCAGTTCGGCCTGGACCTGGACCCCGACCGCTGCGCCGCGCTGGTGGAGAGCGTCGCGGCCACGGCCGCCCGGCTGCCGACCGGCGTCTGGCTCGATATGGAGGACTCCAGCCGGACCGACCGGACCATCGCCCTCTGGCGGGCGGTCGTCGCCCGTCAGCCCAATGTCGGGCTGGCCCTCCAGGCGATGCTCTACCGCACCCCGGACGACCTGGCGGCGCTGCTGGCCGAGGGAGCGTCCATTCGGCTCTGCAAGGGGGCCTACGCCGAGCCGCCCGACCGGGCCCACCAGACCCACGCCGCGGTCGACGCCGCTTTTCTCGGTCTGCTCTACGAGCTGCTGCGGGCCGCCCGGGCGCGTCCGCCGGCGGGCCCCGGCCAGTTGCCCACAGCGGCCATCGCCACTCACGATGAGCACCTCATCCAGACCGCCCTCCGCTGGATCGAACACCTGGGCCTGCGTCCCGGTCAGTACGAATTCCAGCTGCTGTACGGCGTCCGGCGCGATCTGCAGCGGCGGCTGCTGGCCGCCGGCCATCCGCTCAGCATCTACCTTCCCTGGGGGCCGGACTGGTATCGCTACCTGACCCGCCGGCTGGCCGAGCGTCCGGCCAACGTCCTGTTTCTCGGCCAGGCGCTGCTCGCTGAACTGGCCCACGATCTCCGGCGGCCGGCCGGTTGTCCCCGGTGAGAGCGGCTGGGTGATGGTTCCGTCGCGTCCCTCCGAGCCCGATGCCGAGAGCCCCCTGATCGACCGTCGGGAGAAGCAGCAGGTCGCGCTGATCTCGGTCGGCGCGGCCGTCGGGTTGATCCTGGCGAAACTCGCGGTCGGACTCTGGACCGGCAGTCTGGGCCTTCTGGCCGAGGCGGCCCACTCCGGGCTCGACCTGGTGGCCACCCTGCTCACCCTCTTCGCCGTCCGGCTGGCCGATCTGCCTCCCGATGAAGACCATCCCTTCGGCCACGGCAAGATCGAGAACCTGGCGGCCTCGGTCGAGGCGCTGCTGCTTCTGGGCACGGCCGGCTGGGTCGTCTTCGAGGCGGTTCAGCGGCTGACCGTCCAGCACAGCGCCGTCGAGCCCAGCCCGGTGGCCTTCGGGGTGGTCGTCGGCGCCATCGCCGTGGACCTCTGGCGGGCCCGCGCCCTGGAGCGCGCCGCCCGCCGGCACGGCAGCCTGGCCCTGGCGGCCGACGCCCTCCACTTCCGCAACGATGTCTGGGGGTCGCTGGCGGTGCTGGTCGGTCTGGGCGGGGTCCTCCTGAGCCGGTGGACCGGCCTCCGACCGCTGGGGCTGGCCGACGCGCTGGCCGCCCTGGTCGTGGCCGGGATCGTTATCTGGTCCGGAGCGCGGCTGCTGGGCGAGACCCTCGACGCCCTGCTCGACCGGGCGCCGGAGGCGGTGGGCCATCGGATCGCCGAGGCGGCGGCCGCCGTCCCGGCCGTTCTGCGCGTCCGCCGGGTCCGCGTCCGGCGGGCGGGAAACCTGTACTTCGCCGACATCGTGGTCACCGTGCCGCGGACGATCTCGGTGACCGAAGCCCACGCCATCAGCGAGGCGGTCGAGGAGGCGGTGCGGCGGGTGGTCCCGCGGTCCGATGTGGTGGTTCACGTCGAGCCGGGGGTGGCCCATAGCGAGACGACCATCGAGCAGATCCACTATCTGGCCCGGCAGCTGGGGGTGCGGACCCACGACGTCCGGGTTCGCGAGGTGGACGGGCAACTGGAGGCCGATCTCCATATCGAGGTCGCGCCCGATCTCTCGCTGGCCGAGGCCCACCGCCGGGCGCTCGACCTCATCGCCGCCGTTCGGGCCGAGAACCCGGCGGTGCGGGCGGTCAACACGCATCTGGAGGCGCCGGAGACGACGGTCCAGGTCGAGCGCGAGGTCACGGCCGAGCGGCCCGACCTGGTGGCCCGGATCCAGAGCATCGCCGAGTCCTACGTGGGGGCCGGCAACTGCCATGGCATCCGCCTCTACCAGCCTCCACCGCCGGCGCCGCTCAACGTGGTCCTGCACTGTGTCTTCCCAGCCGACCAGGCGATCAGCACGGTCCACGAGCAGTCGGCCGTTCTCGAGCGGGCCCTGCGCCAGGCCATTCCCGGTCTGGGCCGGGTCCTCATTCACGCCGATCCGGCCCCCAGCGCCGGCGACTGAGAGGGAGAGCGGTCGGCTGGCCTCGGGGTGGAGACCCGGTCCGGACCTTGGCGGGGGAGAGATCGGGCGGCTATACTTAACCGCAAGTCGTGATTGAAGGAGTGCTTATGGCCACCACGGTCACCTGCGCCCGCTGTGGGCAGGTCGGTGAGGGGCTGGACCGGCCGCCGCTGGCCGGGCGGCTGGGGCAGCTCGTCCAGGCCCAGGTCTGCCGGGCCTGCTGGCAGGAGTGGGTCGCCGAGTCGCTGATGGTGATCAACCACTACGGCCTCCAGCCGGCCAATCCGGAGCACCGTCAGTATCTGTACGCCTACCTGCGCGAGTTTCTCCACCTGCGCGATGACGCCTGAACCGCCCCTGACCAAGGCCCCCATCGGGCTGGATCTCGACGGCGTGCTCTGCCGGCCCCCGCTGGGGGTCAACCTGACCATCAGCCGGCGGCTGGATCTCCCCCCCTTGCCCGAGAAGATCAGCCGACCGGCGGCGGGCTCCCGGTGGGGGCAGCACCTCCTCTGGTGGGTCGTGGACGCTCTGCGGTACACGGGACGGCGGCCGCTCCCGGGCGTGCGGGAGGAACTGGCCGCCCTGGCCGACCTGCGGACGCCGGTCATCGTCACCGCCCGTCACGCCCGGACGCTCCCCCTCATCCGCCGCTGGCTCGAGCGCCACGGGCTGGCGCCCTTCATCCAGGCGGTCTACGCCAACGGCACCGGCCTGCCCTCGGCCCACTTCAAACTCCTCACCCTCCGTCAGCACCGGATCGTCGAGCACGTGGACGATGACGGCTCCATCGTCTATTACCTGGCCCGCCATGGCCTGCGGCGGGTCTACCTCCGCGACTGGCCCCGCAACCGGGGCCTGCCCTATCCGCCGAACGTCCTGGTGGTCCGCTCGCTCCGCGAGGTCGCCGACGACATCCGGCGCCGCGAGGGGGCGGGCTAGACCAGCGGGCCGAGCAGACCGCTGGCCACCAGCCAGAAGAGGAGAAGCAACCCCAGGATCACGCCCACCACGATCAGGAGCGGTGCCCCCTCCAGTGACCCGTGCATCGCGCTGTCTCCCCCGCCAGACCCCTCCGCCGGGTTCCGACGGTCCGCCCCGGGGCACATCCCGGGCCAGGGGCTGGGTGAACAGGTGGTCGCCGCCTCCCGCTGCGGGGTGGTTTTCCCAGCGGCCGCCCGGTTTGGAGGGGGTGGCGAGAAGGCCGGCTCCCGGTTGACGGGCGCGGGCCCGCCGACTATACTGAGGGTCGCCGACCCCCCCTCGGGCGTCGGCGGAGCGGGCAATGGGCAAGGTGCTGGCGCTGGTCCACAGCACATCGGTCGTTGTTGGCCTCCTCGGCGATCTGGCCCGGAGCGTTCTGCCGGAGGTCGAGGTCCTGCATCTCTGCGACGATACGCTCCTGCGTGGCGTGCGGGCGGCCTGTGGTCTGACCCCGGCCATCGCCTGGCGCTACGTCTCGCACGTCATCGCCGCCGCCGAGGCCGGCGCCGACGCCGTGATGGTCACCTGCAGTTCCTGCAACCGGGTGGCCGATCTGGCCCGGCCCTTTGTGCGGGTTCCGGTCTTTTCCATCGATGAGGCGATGGCCGAGCAGGCCGTCGCCCAGGGCCAGCGTATCGGGGTGGTGGCGACGCTGGCCACGACGCTCGAGCCCACGGCCGATCTCCTCCGGCGCAAGGCCCTCGCCCAGGGGCGGTTTGTCGAGGTCGTCACCGCCCTGGCGCAGCAGGCCTTCGACCGCCTGGCGGCCGGCGACCCCGCCGGCCACGACGCCGCCGTGCTGGCCGAGGTTCAGCGGCTGGCGGCCGACTGCGACGTCATCGTGCTGGCCCAGGTCTCGATGGCCCGGCTGGCTCCCCGTCTGGGCGAGGCGGTCGGGCGGCCGGTTCTGACCAGCGCCCGGCTGGGACTGGAGCGGGCGCGCGCGGTCCTGGGGCTGCCCCCCACGCTCTGACGGGCTGACCGCACGGGTGGGACGGCGGCCCGGACCGCGACGGCTCTGTCGTATCGCCGGGCCTGATCGCCGGGTCCTCTGACCGGAGCGCACCGTTTCGATCGCCGCGGAAAGGAGACGCGCGGTGGACGACCTGCCTTTTCGCCAGATCCACCTGGACTTTCACACCTCGCCGCTCATCCCCGACGTCGGGGCCGACTTCGACCCGGCGGAGTTTGTGGCGATTCTCAAAGAGGCGGCCGTCACGTCGATCACCTGCTTTGCCAAGTGCCACCACGGGCTGAGCTACTACCCCACCACGGTCGGGGTGGTCCATCCGGCCCTGCGCCGCGACCTCCTGGGCGAGATGATCGCCGCCTGCCACGCCGCCGATATCCAGGTGCCGGTCTACCTCAGCGTCGGCTGGGACGAGCACGCCGCCGAAACCCACCCGGAGTGGCAGCAGGTGGAGAAAGACGGGCGGCTCTCGGGCCGTCCCCCCTTCGGCAGCCGGGGCTGGCGCAACCTCTGCCTCAACAGCCCCTATGTCGACTACCTGGCCGCCCAGACCGAAGAGGTGGTCCGCACCTACCCGGTGGACGGGGTCTTCTTCGACATCGTCCGGCAGATCAGCCCCGGCTGCGTCTGCCACTACTGTCGGCGCAGCCTGCGTGACCTGGGGCTGAACCCGGAGGATGACCAGGACCTGGCCCGCCACTCCCGGCTCATCGTCCGGCGCTTTCTGGAGCGCTTCAGTCGGCTGGTCTGGAGCCTGCGCCCCGGCATCCGTCTCTACTACAACGGCCGGCTGCGGCTGAGCCCCCGGGTGGAGGAGGGCTTGCGGCCGGAACTGCCCCACTTCTCGCATCTGGAGATCGAGTCGCTGCCCTCCGGTCCCTGGGGCTACCTGCACTTTCCCACCACCGTCCGCTACTGCCAGACGCTGGGGGTGGAGGTGGTGGGAATGACCGCCCGCTTCCACAAAAGCTGGGCGGATTTTGGCGGGCTCAAGAACCCGGCGGCGCTGGCCTACGAGTGCTTCCGCATGCTGGCCAGCGGCGCCAGGTGCTCCATCGGCGACCAGTTGCACCCGCGGGGCCGGCTGGAGCGGGCGGCCTACCAGCTCATCGGCCAGGTCTACCGCCAGGTGGCGGCCAAGGAGCCGTGGTGTCGGGGGGCCCGGCCGCTGGCCGAGATCGGGGTGCTTTTGCCCGACACGCCGGCCGACCCCAGTCTGGCCCGCCAGTCGCTGGAGGGGGCGGTGCGGATGCTGCTGGAGACTCACCACCAGTTCCAGGTGCTGGACGCCGCCGCCGACCTCCGCCCCTACCGGGTGCTGGTCCTGCCCGACGCGGTGGTCCTGGACCCGGCCCTGGTCGAGCGGCTGCGGGCCTTCCTGGCGGAGGGCGGCGGGCTGCTGCTGAGCGACGGCTCGGGGCTGGCGGCCGACGGCCGGACGCCGCTTTTGCCCGACCTGGGGGTGGAGGTGCTGGGGCCAGCGCCCTACACCCCGGACTACCTGCGGCTGGAGGGGGACTTCGGGGCCGGGCTGCCGGCGCTGGACCTGGTGCTGTACGAGGGGGGCCGGCAGGTCCGGCCCCGGCCGGGGGCCACGGTCCTGGCCCGGGTGGTCTACCCCTACTTCAACCGGACCTGGGCGACCTTCTGCTCGCACGCCCAGACGCCGCCGGATCGTCTCAGCGAGGACGCCGGGATCGTCCAGGCGGGGCGGGTCATCTACTTCGCCCACCCCATCTTCCGGGCCTACCGCCGCCACGGCTACCGGGTCTACCGGGACCTGGTGGCGCGGTGTCTGGCGCGGCTGCTGCCGACACCCCTGGTCCGGGTCGCCGCGCCCACGGGGGCGGAGGTGACGCTTTTGCGGCAGGCGCAGCCCGTGCCCCGGCTGGTCTGCCATCTTCTGTACTATGTGCCGGAGCGGCGGACGCCGGAGATCGACATCGTGGAGGATGTGGTGCCGCTGCGGGCGGTCGATCTGGCGGTGCGGGTGGAGACCCCGCCCCGGCGGGTCTACCTGGCGCCAGAGGTCCAGGACCTGCCCTGGACCCTGGACGGCACCTCTGTCGTCACCCAGGTGCCCGTGGTGCACGGCCACCAGATGGTGGTCTACGAGTGGTGACCGGCATACCTCTTGCGGAGGCGGGGCCCGAACTCCCACCGCATGAAGGGTGAAGGCGTGCACCGCTGGACGCTCCTGGTTCCTCTCCTGCTCGCGCTGACCGCAGCCCTCTGGCTGACCAGCCGCTTGACGCTGGCCGAGGCCAGCGGCACCCACGAGGTCCAGCCGGGCGAGACGCTCTGGGCCATCGCCCAGCGCTACGGCACCACGGTCGAGGCGCTCGTGGCGCTGAACAACCTCGCCGACCCGGATCTCATCGTGGCCGGACAGCGGCTGCGCCTGCCCCCGGAGGCGGGCCTGAGCGGCCCGGCCACCCCGGAGGCCATCCCGGGCGAGTTCTCCCCCGTTCGTCCGGCTGTGTCCGCTCCCCGGCCCGCCAGCGACCCCGGTCCGGGCTCGATTCTGGCCCGACGGCGCCTGGTCACCTACTACGGTAACCCCTGGACCTGTGTCATGGGCATTCTGGGCTGCCTGGACAAGGCCACCCTGGTCCGGGAGCTGCGCGATCTGGCCGCCCGTTACGAACGGGCGGGCGGCAAGCCGGTCCAGCCGGCCGTCCACCTGGTGGTGACCGTGGCCCAGGCCGGGCCGGGGCCCGACGGCCTCTTCCGCCAGCGGATGCCCGCGAGCATGATCGAGGAGTACAGCCAGCTGGCCGCAGCCAACGGGCTGCTCCTCATTCTGGATGTGCAGGTCGGCCGGAGCACGGTGGCCGCCGAGCTGGCGCCGCTGGTGCGCTACCTGGAACGGCCCCATGTCCACCTGGCGCTGGACCCGGAGTTCAGCATGGGGCCCGACGAGCGTCCCGGGGTGCACCTGGGCAGCATGGACGCCCGGGCCATCAACTACGCCCAGGATCTGCTGGCCGGGATCGTCGCCCGCCAGGGCGGCGCCAACAAGATCCTCATCGTTCACCAGTTCGACGCCAGCATGATCACCAACAAGCAGCTGATCCGCAACGATCCGCGAGTGGACGTTGTCATCGATATGGACGGTTTTGGAGGGCGGGAGATCAAGATCAAGCACTATAACATGTATGTCCGTGACGAACTCATCGAGTTCGGCGGCATCAAACTTTTCTATAAACAGGACACCAACCTCCTGCAGCCAGAGGAGGTGCTGCGCCTCACGCCCCCGCCCGACGTGATCATCTACCAGTGATGCGGCCTCTGCGGATCGCCATGGTCTCGACCCCCCATCTTCCCACCCCGCCGGTGGGGAGCGGGGGTACCGAACTGGTGGTGGGCGACCTGGTGGCGGCGCTGGTGGCCCGGGGGCACGAGGTCGTCCTCTTCGCCCACCCCGGCTCGCTGACCACGGCCCGGCTGGTCAGTTTTCCGACCGTCTATCAGCCTCCGATCGGCGAGCGGTTCGACTGGCGCGAGCTGGCCCACCTGGCGCTGGCCCTGCAGCACCGCGAGGCGGTCGACCTCGTTCACAACCACTGCCTGGCGGCCGCGCCGGTTCTGGCGGCCCGTCTGGGGCTGCGGGCCCTTTCGACCCTCCATTATCTGCATCCGCTGCTCAGGACGGTTCCCGACCACCCGGTGGTGGCTATCAGCCAGCACCAGCGCGCCCGGGCCGCCGGCCTGCGGGTGCTGGCGACCATCCACCACGGGCTGGACCTGCGGCGCTACACCCCCGCCGCGCGCAAGGGGCGCTACCTGCTGTTTCTGGGACGGTTCTCCGAGAAGAAGGGGGCGGAGTACGCCATCGCCGCCGCCCGGCGGCTGGGACTGCCGCTGCTGCTGGCCGCCCCGCCGGCGCCCGGCAACGCCTATTTCGAGACGGTCATCCGTCCCCAGCTGGGCGGCTCGATCGTCTATCTGGGCGAGGTTGGCGGCGCCGAGAAGAGCCGCCTGCTGGCCGAGGCGCTCTGTCTGCTGATGCCGGTCCAGTGGGACGAGCCGTTCGGGCTCACGGCGATCGAGGCTCTGGCCTCGGGCACGCCGGTGGTCGGCCTGCGCCGGGGGGCCCTGCCGGAGATCGTCGAGGAGGGGGTCACCGGCTACCTGGTCGAGACCCCGGACGACCTGCCCGGCGCCGTCCGGCGGGCCCTCGACCTCTCGCCACAGCGCTGCCGCGCTGCGGCCGAGGCCCGTTTTTCGGTCGAGCGCATGGTCGCGGCCTACAGCGATCTCTACCAGCGGCTCAGCGCGGCCGCGGATACCGACGCGGTGAGGTGGGCCGGTGGACGATAGCGTCCTGTCGCTGGCCATCGATCCCCAGACCCAGGCGGTCTTCCGCCGGGCGGTCCAGGTCCTCAGCGAGCCCGACCTTCCCTACGCGGTCGGAGGGCTCTTCGCCCTCTACCACTACGCCGGCGTCTGGCGCCGGGTCAAGGACCTGGATCTCTTTCTCCTGCCGGAGAAGGTGCCGGTGGCAGCCCGGCTCCTGCGGCGGGCCGGCTTCGCCGTCCGGCTGCGCCACCCCGAATGGCTGGTCGAGGCCTATCTCCATGGGAGCAAGGTGGATCTCATCTTCGGGATGGGCAACTGGCTGGCGCCGGTGGACCAGGGCTGGCTGGACCACAGCCGGCCGGGCCGGCTGCTCGGGCTGGCGGTCCGCTACGCCCCGCCGGAGGAGATCATCTGGTCCAAATCGTTTGTGGCCGGCCGGGAGCGCAACGACACCGGCGACGTCCTGCATCTGCTGCTGGCCTGCGGCCCGACTCTGGACTGGCATCGTCTGCTGGCGCGCTACGGCGCCGAGCACCGCCCGCTCCTCTTGAGTTACATCGTCCTCTTCGACTATGTCTATCCGGCCGACCGCGCCGCCATCCCGGCCTGGGTGCGCGAGCAGGTGCTGGCCGCCTACACCGCCGACCTGAACCGGCCCTGGCGGGGTCCCAAACTCTGCCGGGGGCCGCTCCTCGACGGTGGCGGCACCTACGCCCTCGATATCGAGTTCCGGGGCTACCGCGACGCCCGCCGCGAGGCTCTCGAGGCCCGGCGGCGCCGGGGCGAGCCGGTCGCCGTTCAGATCACCCCCGAAGAGACGCTGCTGGAGCGACCGGGCGCCTAGGCGTCGCCGCCCCGCGCTGTCCCCACCGGCCCGCCCGCGTCTGGGGGCCCTCCTCGCCCACCGTCGGCGAGAGGCCGGCACAATGGGCGGGGGAGCCGGCTTGACGTCCGGGAGGCGATACCTTAGAATGTAGAGCGTGATAGTCAAGATATTGGAGCGGTGGAGGACTCGGCATGCCCCTCTTCATCCTGGAGAGCGTCCCTGCCGTGGGCGGTGAGCGCGAAGCGATCCAGCGCGCGCTGGACCGGCTGGCCCAGGCGGTCCGGGCGCAGCAGGGCGATCTCATCGAGGCTCAGGTGGCCAGCGATCTCTCCCGGCTCTTTGTCATCGTCGAGGCGGCGACCGAGGAGGCTGTCCGGCAGGCGGCCGGCGCCGCTGACCTGGCGGCCCAGCTGGTCAAGCCGGTGCGGCTGGTCGGCCAGACGCTGGAGGAGGTCAAGGCCAGCCGTGGGGCGGTGGACTACGTGGTCGAGTGGAACTTCCCGCCGGGGTTGACGATGGAGGCCTATCTGCAGCGCAAGGCGGCCAACAGCCCCAAGTACGCCCTGGTCCCCGAGGTGAAGTTTCTGCGGACCTACGTCTGTGAGGACATGAGTAAGTGCCTCTGCTTCTACGACGCCGAGACCGTCGAGGCCGTCCTCAAGGCCCGGCAGGTGGTCGGGGCCCCGGTGGACGCGGTGACGCGCATCGCCCCGTCGGCCTGATGACCGGGGGATGCCGATGAGCCTCCTCAGAGCCGAGGGTCTCTGCAAGGGCTATCAGCACCGCCGTCGCCTCGTCTCGGTCCTGCGCGACCTCACGCTGGAGGCCCGGAGCGGCGAGGTCACCTGCATCGTCGGGCCGAGCGGGGCCGGCAAAAGCACCCTGCTCCGTCTGCTGGCCGGGCTGGACGAGCCGGACGCGGGGGTGGTGACGCTGGATGGGGCCCGGGTCCGGGCCGGCAGCCCCAAACTGGCGGTCATGTTCCAGACCCCGCTGCTTCTGCCCTGGCTCAACGTCTGGGAGAACGTCTACTTTGGTCTGCGCTTCGTGGCCGACCTCAACGGCCCGGCCGGGCGGGAGCGGGTCGCGGCGGTGCTCCAGCAGGTCGGGCTGGCCGACCTGGCCGACTGGCCGGTGACGACACTGTCCGGCGGTCAGGCCCAGCGGGTGGCCCTGGCCCGGGCGCTGGTGCGTCAGCCGCGCTTCCTCCTGCTCGATGAGCCCTTCAGCAGCCTGGATGCGCCCACCCGGCGGGAACTGGGCGCCGAGATCCGCCGGCTGGCCCTCGGTGAGCAGATCGGCGTGATCCTGGTCACCCACGATATCGAGGAGGCGATCCAGCTGGGGGATCGTCTCCTCGTCCTCTCCCCCCGCACGGGCAACTTTGTGCGGGAACTGGATACCCGGGCGAGCGCTCGGGGCCACGATCGGCGGCGGTTGCGGGAAGAGGTCGTGGCCTGTCTGGAGGCGACGCTGGCCCTGGGCACCGCCTCGTAGGTGTGGAGCGACGATGACCAGCAGTCCCCGTCTGTGGGTGCCTCTATCCTGCTGCCCGGTCGGCCGTCGGGCCCTGCTGCGCGGTGCGGCGGCCCTCTGGGGGCTGGGGTTGCTCGGCTGCGCTGCGGGCAGCCCGACGCCCACCCCCACGGCCCGGTCCGGTGCCGAGACCCTGCGGATCGGCTACCTGCCGATCACCGACGCCTCGGCCCTGCTCGTGGCCGACGCCCTGGGCTACTACCGGGATGAGGGGCTCCGGGCCGAACCGCCCGTGCTCTTCCGGGGCTGGGCGCAGATCGCCGAGGCCTTCCAGGCTGGCCAGGTGGATGTGGTCCATCTGCTGATGCCAACGGCCCTCTGGCTGCGCTATTTCCGCCGCTTTCCGACCAAGGTGGTGGCCTGGAACCACGTCAACGGCTCGGCCTTCACCGTCCAGCCCTCGCTGCAGAGCCTGGCCGACCTGGCGGGCCGGACGGTGGCCGTTCCCTTCTGGTATTCGATCCACAACGTCGCGTTGCAGCGGCTGCTGCGCCGGGCCGGGCTGGAGCCGGTGCTGGGAGGCACGGCCCAGCCGACCGGCCGCCAGGTGAAACTGGTGGTGATGAATCCGCCGGATATGCTGCCGGCCCTGGCCGCCGGCCAGATCGCGGGCTACATCGTCGCCGACCCCTTCAACGCCCTGGCCGAGGTCAAGGGCCAGGGGCGTATCTTCCGCTTCACCGGCGACATCTGGCGCGACCACGCCTGCTGCGTGGTGGTGCTGCGCGAGGACGACCTGCAGCGGCGGCCCGACTGGGCCCAGGCGGTGGTCAACGCCGTCGTCCGGGCTCAGGGGTGGTTGCGCGCCAACCGGGAGGAGGCTCCCAGGCTCCTCAGCCGCTACCTGCCCCAGCCGGTCGAGGCCATCGCCCGCGTCTTCACCGCGCCGCTGGAGCCCTACATCGCCAGCGGGGCCATCCGGCACCCGACCTGGCAGCCGCGCTGGATCGATTTTCAGCCCTACCCCTACCCCTCCTACACCGCCGCCCTGGTCGAAGCCCTCAAGCAGACCGCGGTGGAGGGCGAGACCGGCTTCCTCAAAGACCTGGACCCGCAGTGGGTGGCCCGCGACCTGGTCGAGGAGAGCCTGGTCCGCCGGGCGGTGGAGAGGTACGGTGGACCGGGGGCCTTCGGTCAGCCGACCACCTGGCAGCGTCAGGAGGAGATCGATGCCTGAGGTCCTGACCGTTCCCCGACCGGCCGGGCGGGTCCGCCGGGGGCTGAGCGTCCCGCTGCCCCTCGCCGGGCTCGGGCTCCTCCTGCTCCTCTGGTGGACGGTCACCAGCCAGCCCTGGCTGGGCCCCCGCAGCGTTCTCGGCGGCTTCTCGCCCCAGGAGACGCTGCCGGTCCTCTGGCGGCTGCTGGTCAGCGGCGCCCTGATTGAGCACGGGCTCCTCAGCCTGCGACGGGTGCTCCTGGGGCTGGCGCTCGCCACCGCTGTTGGTGTGCCGCTGGGGCTGATGCTGGGCTCCAGCCGGTCGATTGAGAGGATGCTCTCGCCCTCGTTTCATCTGCTGCGCACGGTCTCGCCGCTCTCCTGGATGCCGCTGGTCATCATCCTGTTGGGGATCGGCGATGCGGCGGTCGTCTTTCTGGTGGCCGTCGCCGCCGTCTGGCCGGTCCTCTTCAGCACGGCGGCCGGCGTCCAGCAGCTGGAGCGGGGCTGGGTGCTGATGGCCCGCAGCGTCGGGGCCAGCGGCCGGCAGATCCTGACCTACGTCGTGCTGCCGGCCGTCCTGCCGCAGATCGTCGGCGGCGTCCGGCTGGCGGTGGGCCTGGCCTGGGTGGTGCTGGTCCCGGCGGAGATGCTGGGGGTGACCAGCGGGCTGGGCTACTTCCTCCTCAACACCCGCGACCGACTGGCCTACGCCGAACTGATGGCCGCCATCCTGGCCATCGGGCTGGTCGGGCTGGCGCTGGACACCGGCGTCCGGCTCCTCACGGCCGCCCTGCCGGGGGTGAGGCGCTGATGCGCTGGCTGCGGACCGACCGCTGGCTGGGTCACGACCTGCTGATCGGCGACTGCGACGTCCTGATTATCGGGGGCGGGTTCGCCGGGCTGATGGCCGCCCGGGCGGCGGCCCCCCAGGTTGGGCGAACGCTGGTGGTGGCCAAAGGCTTCGCCGGGGCCGATGGCGTGAGCGCCTTCGCCGGCGGGATCGTGGTCTACCTGCTGCCGGAGGACGACTGGGACGGCTTCCTGGCCGAGCACGCGCGCCACAGCGAGGGGCTGGCCCATCCCGAGGCGGTACGCCAGGTGGTGGCCACGGCGGCGCGCCTGCTCACCGATCTGGCCCGGACCGGGGCCCCGCTGGAGCGCGCGGCCAGCGGCCAGCTGGTTCGCCGGCGTCTGCCGGTGGCCGGCCGGCGCTCCGTGCCCCGCCTGGGCTTTGAGAGCGTCGGGCTGGCTCGCTGCCTGCGCCAGCTGGCGATCCGGGCCGGCGCCCGCTTCCTCGACCAGACGGTGATCACCGCCCTGCGGCGCGGCGCCGACGGCACCTTCTGGGCGGTCGGCTGCCAGCGGCAGCAGGGGGGCCTGGTGGCCATCCGGGCCCGGGCGGTCGTGCTGGCGGCCGGGGGCTGCTCCTGGCGTGGCGCCCATATGGGCCAGCACAACGTGATGGGCGACGCCTGCGCCCTGGCGCTGGAGGCCGGAGCCGATCTGGCCGGCATGGAATTCTGCAGCAGCTATCTGGCTACCTGCGCCCTCTTCGACACCCACGGCCAGTGTGTGCTGGCCGCCCTGGGCGGGCGATTGCGCAACCGGCTGGGCGAGGACATCCTGGCCCGCTACGGCTTCGACCAGCCGGCGGCGACCCACCAGGTCGCCCTGGCCATGCTGGCCGAACTGGCCGCCGGGCGCGGGCCGATCACCTTCGATCTGACCGGGATCCCGCCGGCGAGCCGGCAGGACTGGGAGGCCCACTTCGCGCTGGTCTCCCGGGGGTTGCGGCGCCTGGGACGGGATGTCTTTCGCGATCCGGTTCCCTGGCTGCCGGGCTTCACCGGCTCGATCGCCGGCGGAGGCGGCGTCCGGACGCGGAGCCTGGCCGGCGACACCGTTGTTCCGGGCCTCTTCGTCGCCGGCGACGCGGCCGTGCGGGTCCCGGTCGTGGGGGCCGGCAGCGGGATCACGTTCCTTAATGTCGCCTGGGCGCTGGCCAGCGGCCACTGGGCCGGGCTGGCCGCCGGCCGGTGGGCCAGCCCCTCCGCAGCGGCGCCCGACCGCGAGGCGCTGGCCCAGGCGCTCCAGGCGACGCTCGCGCCCCTGGCCGATCAGCCAGTGGGGGATCCGGGGGCTCTCCTGCGCGCTCTCCAGCGTCTGGTGGTGGACCCCCAGATCAACTTCTTCCGGACGGCGGCAGGCCTGGAGGCGGCCACCGAGCAGCTCCGGGCTCTGTGGCCGGCCATCGCCGCCGCCCGGGCTGTCGACTGGCACGGACTGGTCCGGCTGCACGAGCTGCGCAGCGCCGCCCTGACGGCCATGGCCGGCTTCCAGAGCGCCCGGGCCCGATCGGAGACGCGCGGCTGGCATCGCCGTCAGGACCACCCCGACCGCGATCCCGGTCTGGACGACGTCTGGTCCGTCGCCCGCCTGGCCGACCCGGCGGACCACCCCGGCGACTTCACGATCACCTTCCAGCGGCTGACCGACCCCGCCGTCTTCTCTCCCCGGCCGCCGGAGGAGGCATCATGATCGAGACCGTTGATACCGAGCGCTGCATCGGCTGCGGCCTCTGCGTCAGGGTCTGCCCGGTCGACGTCCTGCGCATGGCTCCCGACGCGCAGGGGCGGCCGAAGGCTCGCATCGTCCACCAGGAGGAGTGCCAGAGCTGTTTTCTCTGCGAGGTCTACTGTCCGGTGGACGCCCTCTTCGTCAGCCCCCGACGGAGCCCGCTGCACGCCGTCTGGCCCTGGGGGCTATTGCCGGAGGCCGATGGTGTTGGTGCCCCCGCGGCCCCCGGCCAGGTACATGGAGCGCTCGACGACCAGCGGCAGGTCGCTGGCGACCTGGAGGCCGAACGTGCGGTCCGGGGCCAGCTGGTTGAGGAAGAGGCTCCGCCGACCCTGGGCCGGGACGGTGAGGGTCTGGACCTGGCTGCTGCCATCGGGGAAGGCCAGCGTGACGACGGCGCGGCTGTCCGTCGCCTGGGGATTGGCCAGGAGCAGCCAGGTGTCGAAGGGCGGCTGCGTTGAGCCCTCGGCCAGCAGCCAGACGCGCCCCGGCGCGCTGGCGCCCAGGGTGGCGTGGGCCCCGCCCCGGAAGTACATCGCCCGCTCGACGACCACCGGTCCCCCCTCGGCCGTCACCACCGCGCCGGCGGCCAGCCCGGGTCCGAGCTGGTTGAGAAAGAGGCTGGCCCGCCCGTTGCCCGGGACGACGACCTCGGTCCGCGGCCCGGACCCGCCCTCGCCGAGGAACTGGAGACGCACCCGCACCGGGTGCGGATGGGGATTGGCCACCAGGTACCAGGTGTCGAACGGCGGCTGAGCCGACCCCTCGGCGAAGAACCAGGCCTCCTGGGGAGCGATGGCCCCGGGGGTGCTATGGCCGCCCCCGCTGGTCAGCAGGTACATCGCCCGCTCGACCACCACCGGCTGGTCGCTGGCGATGCGGGTGAGGAAGACCGCGTCGGGGAAGACCTGGTTCACCAACAGGCTGGCCCGCTGGCCGGGTCCTACCGGAAGCGTCACCGTCTGGTTTCGGCCATCCGGGCTCTCGAAGCGCAGGACGACGGTGGCCCCGACCGGGTTCGGGTTGAGGACCAGAATCCAGGTGTGGAAGGGGAACTGGGTGGACCCCTCGGCCAGGAGCCAGGAGGTGGACGGGGCGGCGACGCCGGGGCTGACCGTACCGTCCTGGCGGAAGAACATCGCCCGTTCGGCGACGACGGGCAGGGTGGACTCGACCCGCAGCCCGAAGGCTACGGGCGGCAGGATCGCGTTCAGAAACAGGCTCTGCCGCTGCCGGGGGCCGACGACCGTGGTCACCGGCTGAAGCGGTCGGTCGCTGAAGGCGGTGATGGTGACGATGGCGCTGCGCTCGCCGTCCGGGTTGAAGAGGTGGAGCCAGGTGTGGAAGGGCGGCTGGGTTGAGCCCTCGGCGAAGAACCAGAGAAGCCCCGGCCGTGGCTCGCTGGTCAAAACCGGCACCGCCCCCACGGCCAGAAGGGCGCTGGTCCGCCAGGTGAGGGGAGCCAGATCCGGCTGGACCGGGCAGGGGCCGACCAGAACCGTGTAGTAGCCGTTGGGCGTCTCAGCCGGGACCATTACCGTGGCGCTCCCCAGCCCATCGCCGCCGACGGTGATGGTGCCCAGCCGTCGGTGGAGCCGGGGCGCGATCCCCAGGGTATAGTGCTGGCCCGGGCCGTTGAGCCCGACGCAGAACGTTCCGGCCGGATGGTTCTCGACCTGGACCTGGACCGTCCCGCCCGGCACCACCGCCGCCGGGGCCACCAGCAGACGGGGGATCTCCTCCGCCCGGACCACCGCCCCCCACAGTCCCCCGCCGATCAGTGCCAGCCAGACGGCCAGCACCCACCGGCGCCAGATCCGCCACCGTTCGCCGACCAGCGCCATCGTCTCCCTCCTTTCTGGCGCGCCGGTCCCCGACGCTCCGCCCCTCGGCGCTCGGGAACCTCCGGCGCGCGCCCGGCGTCTGAAAAGGTGACAAACACCGCATAAGGAGGCTCCCCATGCTGCGCGGGTCTCGCCTGGTCCTCGCTCTTCTGTGGAGCGCAAGGTTGAGGGTGGCATTCGCTCTCGGCGTTCTGGGGCTTCTGGCCACCGGTCTGGCCCTCAGCCGGGGCGTCGTGCCTCTTCCGCCGGCGGTGACCCGAGAACAGTCCACCGGACCGTCCCCGGTTCGCCAGCCGCCGGCGCCGGCAGCCGTCCTGCCTGCCCCCGCGGGCGCTCCCGCCGAGCGCCGGGAGACGGCCCCGCGGATCGAGAGGGGTTCAGCGGAGGAGAGAGGGTCCACCGGACCCTCTCTCCTCCCCCCGGCGCCCGCCGGGAGCGACCTGGCCCTGCCCCTCGACCGCATGATCATCCGCACCGCCCAGCTCGTCCTGACCGTCTCCGATGTGGAGAGCGCCGTCCAGGCGGTGCGGGCGCTGGTCACCGCCACGCCCGGCGCCAGAATCCTCGCCGCCCAGACCCGGTATGAAAACGACCAGCAGGTGGCCACCCTCACACTCCAGGTGCCGGCCGCCGCGTTTGAGACGGTCATGAGCGCCCTGCGCCGACTGGCCCGGCGGGTCGAGAGCGAGGCCACAAGTAGCCAGGATGTGACCGAGGAGTATATCGACCTCACCGCCCACCTGCGCACGCTGCGGGCGACCGAGGCCCGGCTGCTCGCCCTCCTGGAGCGGGCCCAGCGGCTGGAGGACATCCTGGTGCTGGAGCGCGAGCTGGCCCAGGTCCGCAGCCAGATCGAGCGGCTGGAGGGCCGCCAGCGGTATCTTGCGCAGCGGAGCGATCTGGCCACCATCACCGTGACGCTCCAGCCGGAGGGTCTGGCCGCCCGGCCGCAGCCCCCGCGTCCGGTCTGGGACCCGCTCCAGACCGCTGAACGGGCCTTCCAGGCCTCGCTGCGTCTGCTCCTGAGGCTGGCCGATCTCGTCATCACCGTCCTGGCCTTCAGCTGGTGGCTGGCGCTCCTGGCCCTGCTCCTCGCCGCCCTCTGGCGGCGGCGCCGGTCGGCCGGGCTGGGGGCCTCGTCGTAGCCGGTCTCAGGCCCGGATGAGCTGCAGCCACCGCTCGGCGCCGATCGTCGTGCTGGGCCCGTGGCCGGGGTAGACCGTGACGTCCGGCGGGAGAGCCCGCAGCCGGACCAGACTGCGGCGCATCGCCTCGTCGCTGGCGCCCGGTAGATCGGTCCGGCCGTGCCCGCCGGGGAAGAGGGTGTCGCCGCTGAACAGGATCTTCGCCGCCGCCAGATAGAGGCAGATGCTCCCCGGCGTGTGACCGGGCGTGTGCAGCACCTGCAGCACCAGCGGTCCCAGGGTGAGCGTCATGCCGTCCTCCAGCAGGAGGTCGGGCTCGGTCGGCAGGATGGTGATATCGAGTTGGAAAAGAAGGCTGCCCGGGCGGCGGAGCATGTCGGCGTCCAGGCGGTGGACGGCGATGGGGGCGCCGGTCGCCTCCTGGAGGAGGGCGTTGTCGGCGATGTGGTCCCAGTGGCCGTGGGTGTTGACGAGCCGGACGATGCGCAGGCCGTGGTCCCGGGCGATGCGGACAAAATCGCGGGTCGTGCCCTGGGGGGCGTCGATGACGAGCGCGGTCCCGGTCGTCTCGTCGCCCAGGAGATAGCCGTTGGTCTGGATCGGGCCCCCGGTCACGGTCTCCAGAATCATCGTCTCTCCCTTCGGGGTCTCGGGCTCATCGCTCAGCACTCCAGCTGGCAGTACTGCCGGCGGTAGTAGAGGAGAGGCGGCGACTGGTCGGCCGGGCTGGCCGCCGCCACCTCGCCGAGAAAGATCGTGTGGTCGCCCCCCGGATACCGGGCCACCACCCGGCACTCCAGAAAGGCCAGGCCCTCCGCCAGCAGCGGCAGTCCCAGCCGTCCCGGGCGGTAGGGCAGACCGCGGAACGGCGGTTCGTCCGGGCGCGAGGGCTGGGCGAACCGCTGGGCCAGGGCCACCTGGTCGGCGCGCAGGATGTTCACCGCGTAGAGGCCGGCGGCCTCGACCAGGCGGTGGGTGCGGCTGCGCTGGTCGAGGCAAACCAGAACGAGCGGCGGGGTCAGCGAGACGGCGCAGAAGGCGTTGACCGTCATGCCGTGGACCTCGGCGCCGGCGCGGGTGGTGACGATGGTCACCCCGGTGGCGAAGAGGCTCAGCACGTCGCGGAAGGTCTGCGGATCGACGCCCACATCCGGCTCCTTCTCCCGGCCTATTCTACGGCGCCGATCCCGCCCTGTCCAGGCGCCCGTTTACAGGGCCCGGCATTTGTGGTCTCATGGAGCCGCCACGCACACCGACGCCACAGGCACGGGGAGGATGCTGATGGGACGTCTCACGGGCAAACTGGTGCTGGTCACCGGGGCCGGCACGGGCATCGGCCAGGGGATCGCCCTGGAGGCCGGGCGCGAGGGAGCCGCCGTCGTCCTGCACTACGCCCACAGCCGGGCCGGGGCCGAGGAGGTCGTCGACGAGATCCGGCGTCTGGGCGGACGGGCCCTGGCCATTCAGGCCGACCTGCGCGCGGTCAGCGAGTGCCGCCGCCTGGTCGAGGAGGCCGTGCAGTTCCTGGGCGGGCTCGACATCCTGGTCAACAACGCCGGGGTCACGCTGACCGCCGATTTTTTGGCGACGACCGAGGAGATGTACGACGAGGTCTTCGCCATCAATATGCGCAGCTACTTCTTCTGCGCCCAGCAGGCGGTGCCCCATATCGCCCGCCGGGGCGGGGGAGCCATCCTGAACATCACCTCGGTCCACGCCTTCGCCGGCCTGCCCGGCCACGCCGCCTACGCGGCCACCAAAGGGGCCATTGTCAGCTTCACCCGCGAACTGGCCATCGAACTCATCCCCCAGCGCATCCGGGTGAATGCCATCGGGCCGGGCGTCATCGAGGTGCCGCGCTACTACCGGACCATGCCCACCTACACCCGCGAGATCGGCGAACGCTGGGTGCCCTGGGGACGGGTCGGCCAGCCGCAGGATGTGGCCCGGGCGGCGGTCTTTCTCGTCTCCGACGAGGCCGAGTTCATCACCGGTCAGGTTCTCTACGTGGACGGCGGCACCACCGCCCGCATGGCCCTGCCGGTGCCGGGCCCGGCCCTGCCCGAGTAGCCCAGCCGCGGCCGGAACGCCCCGGGCTCAGCCGGCCATCGGGGCGGCGGCCGGCTCGGCCAGACCGAGCTGCCGGCGGAGCGTCGCCAGCCCGACCGGGCCGCGGTTGACCGCCCGCACCGCGCCGCCGACCACCACCACGGTCGTCGGCACCGTCAGGACCCCGTAGCGGGCGGCCAGATCCGGGTGGCGGCTGGCGTCGATGGCCTCGACGACCACCGCCCCGTCCACGGCGCGCCGGAGGGCCTCCAGGACCGGCGCCTGGACCCGCCGGCACTGGTGGCAGTCGGGGGTGAAGAAGTAGAGGACGGTCGGGCGGTCGCGCCCGGCCACCAGCCGTCCCAGGCGCCGCCGCTGCCAGCGGTCGAAGAAGCGCGCCCCCAACCAGAGGGCGGTGAGCAGGGCCAGAAACCCCAGCACCAGAAGCAGTCGCTCGCTCATCGCCGCTCCGTCAGCCGCCGACCAGCCGGCGCAGCCCCAGCCGGCCGATCTGATAGTAGAGGAAGCAGCCGGCGCAGAAGTTGAAGAGCAGGTTCACCGCCGCCAGCACCACCACCAGCCAGGCCAGCGCCCAGCCCAGCGCGGTGACGCCGCTGACCAGCAGCCCGAACCCCACCGCCAGCACCAGCCCGCCCAGCCCCTGGGCGAACTGGTGCGGTCGGGGGTCATCGGGCACCGGGTCCGGCCGGACCAGCCCGGCCGGTCGCAGGACGCGGGCGTAGAACTGCTTAAAGAGCGCCGCCCCCGGAAAAATCGTCCCGATGAGCAGCACGGCCGCCACCAGTCCCACCAGCCACGGCCAGGCCAGAAGATAGGCCAGGACGACCAGCGCGATGATGCCGACCTGGTTGACTTTGAGCGCGCTGCGGTCCACCATGGTCCGACCCGCCCCCTAAATATTGAGTAAAGCAATCAGCATTCTGGGGTATACCACGCCCGGCTCCGGCTGTCAAGCCGGGCGCGCTCCGCTCGCGCCGGTCCTCATCCTGGGGGGACCGGTTCGGGGGCGGGGCCGGAACGCGAGAGCCCGGCCGGGGCGAGGGAGGCCGGCCGGCGGCGGGGATCCGCCGTCGTGGAGGAGAGCGGGCCTTCAGGCCGCCGGACCGTCCTCCGCCGACGGCGCCGGCCGCGACTGAAGTTCGCGCCGCAGGGCCCGGACCTCCTGGGCCAGATAGAGAAGGTAGCCGCAGAGGCCAAGCCAGACGAGCGTGTAGGCCGCGAACAGGTACCAGAAGTTCTGCATCGTTGCCCCTCACTGGCCTGCGGGCGGCGAGCGCCGTGCCCGCAGGTCCTCACGCAGTGTCTCGATCCCGAGTTTGAGCCCCAGCAAGCTCAGGTAGAGACAGGTCATCGCCACCAGCGACATCAGCAGCACCCACAGCATCTCCGGCGGCAGGGCCGGCCCCTCGCTGCGCAGGACCACCGGCTCCGGGTGGAGAGTCCGCCACCAGATCACCGACATGTGAATGATCGGGATGTCGAGGAAGCCGACGATCCCCAGGACGGCGCTGTAGCGGGCGGCCCGGTCGGGGTCGCCGACGTAGGCCCGCAGCATCAGGTAGGCCACGTAGATGAACCAGAGGACCAGGGTCGAGGTCAGACGGGCGTCCCAGGTCCACCAGGTGCCCCAGACGGCCTTGCCCCAGAGCGAGCCGCTGACGATGACCAGCGTCGTCAGAACGACGCCGACCTCGGCCGAGGACCGGGCCAGGACGTCCCAGCGACGGCGCCGCCGCAGAAGGTAAAGCAGACTGCCGACGAAGACCACGCCGAAGGCCAGGTAGGCCGTCCAGGCCAGCGGCACGTGGATGTAGAACACCCGCTGGACCACCCCCTGGGTCCGTTCGGTGGGCGCCAGAACGAAGATGCCGTACAGAGCCAAGGTCATCGTCACCGCGCCGGCGGCCCCGGCCAGGGTCGTGAAGAGGGCCAGCCCGCCTCCGGGCGCGCGGGCCGACGCGGTGGGCCGGGAGAGCGTCTGTGCCATCGCTCAATCCTCCAGAACGTGCTCGAACAGCAGGGCCGAGAGCCCCAGGAACAGCCCGTCGAAGGCCAGGAGCAGCCCCAGCCACGGGTGATCGCCGGCCGCTCCCCCCAGATCGGCCGCCGTCGCCTGGACGCTGGCGATCACCACCGGCACGCTGACCGGAAGCAGCAGGACCGGCAACAGCACCTCGCGGGCCCGGGTGTTGGCCGCCATGGCCGCAAAGAGGGTCCCCACGGAGGCGAAGCCCAGCGTCCCCAGAAAGACCGTGGCCAGAAGCCCGGGGGTCAGGAGCGGCAGGTCGAAGAAGAGCCCCGCCAGCCCCAGTGTCAGGACATCGGCCACCAGGAGAAAGACCAGCGTCGCCAGCAGCCTGGCCAGGTAGAGCAGGCTCCGGTCGACCGGCGTGGTCAGGAGATACTCCAGCGTGCCCTGGTCTTTCTCGCTGGCGTAGGTCCGCCCCAGGGCCAGGAGGGTGGCGAAGGTGACCGTCACCCAGAGCATGCCGGGGGCCACCGCCCGCCGGTTCTCGACCCGCAGATCGAAGGCGAAGACGAAGATGAGCAGCGCCAGGGCGGCGAAGACCGCCGTCGTGAGCACGATCTCCCGCGTCCGCCGCTCGGTCTGGAGGTCCTTCCAGATCAGCGCCCCGAGCTGGACCAGCGGCCGGGGACGACGAACCGTCGGCGGTGAGGAGACCGGCGTCTGGACCGGGGTCGGCGGCATCGTCCCTCCTTCAGGCGGCGCACCAGGCCCGCACGGCCGCCGGGTCGAGGGCGGCGGCCGGGGCGTCGGCCACCACCTGCCCGCGGACCAGCACCACCGCCCGGCTGGCCAGGGCCAGGCCCCGCTCCAGGTGGTGGGTGGTCAGCAGGACCGTCCGCCCGCCGGCCAGCAGGTCCTCCAGGAGGTCCAGTCCCTGGGCGTCGAGCCCGGCGTCGGGCTCGTCCAGCAGGAGGAGCGGCGGGTCGGCCAGAAAGGCCCGGGCCAGGGCCAGTCGCTGCTGCATCCCCCGCGAGAAGGTCCGCACCCGGTCGGCCCGTCGCTCCCACAGCCCGACCCGCGCCAGCCAGACGGCGCAGCGGTCGGCCAGGTCGGGCACGCCGGCCAGCTGGCCGGCCAGCCAGAGGTTCTCCCAGGCGGTGAGATCGGGGAGGAGGCCGGGCTGGTGGCCGAGGTAGCCGATAAGCCCCCGCACCCGGTCGGCCGCGCCGGGCAGGGGCAGGTCGGCCACCCGGAGGTCGCCGGCGGTCGGCCGCAGCAGCGTGGCCAGCAGACGCAGCAGCGTCGTCTTGCCCGCGCCATTCGGTCCCAGGAGCGCCACCCGCTCGCCCCAGGCCACGGTCAGATCGACGCCCCGGAGCGCCCAGATCGCGCCGAAGGCCCGCCCGACTCCCCGGGCCCTGATCGCCACGCTCACGGCTCACCTCCGGCGGTCAGGGTGCGGAGCCGGGCCAGGAGCGCGCTCCGCTGGGCCCGGTAATCGGCCGGATCGAGCGCCCCGGCGGCGAACCGGTCGTCGAGGGCCGCCACCGCCTGGAGGAGCTGCTCCCGCTGGCCCAGACCCCGGGCGCGGGCCCGGAGGGCGTAGCCCACCGCCAGCGCAGCCCCCAGGAGGAGGGCCACCAGCCCGATCCCCCGCAGCAGGCCGTGGTCCACCACCAGCGGCGTCAGCCCGCCGCCCAGTCCCGTCAGGGTGAGCGTCAGCCGGGTGCCGGCCGGCAGCCGCTCGGCCGCCAGGACCTGGTAGGTCCGCCCGGCGATGGTCGTCGATCCCCGGGCGACCAGACCGGGTGCCGCCACCTGCAGCCGGTCGTCGCCCACCAGGATCAGCACGTCGTCAGTCGGATAGGGGAGAGTGCGGCTGAGCGCCAGGCTGTCACCGACGTAGGGCACGGTGTAACTGAAAAAGAGTTCGTGGGCGCCGGGCGGGATCGCCCCGATCAGGGCGAAGCCACGGTCGACCTGGCGGACCTCGACCCCCGGGATCGTCTCCTGGAAGGTCAGGCCGTCGGCCCCCGGCGGCAGACCGAAGCGCACCAGCTCGCGGGGCATCCCGCCGCCCGCGCCGGGCCGGCTGGCGTAGGCCCGGTCGCCGGTGTTGACCAGGACCAGCAGCTCCAGGATGTTGAGCAGGCCGGTCGAGCGGTCCACCGGCAGGATGACCAGGCTGGCCCGTCCCAGCCGGAGGACGCTCTGGTCGGTCGTCTGGTCGTAGACCGGCACCTCGATCGCCGGGCCGGCCGCGCTGGCCGGGACCGGCTCGCCGACGAAAACGGCCCCCTGAAACTCGACCACCGGCAGGTAGACGATCCCCTCACCGGCCGGAAGCCCCGTGACCTGGAAGCGGCCGTCCGGGGCCAGCGGCACCGGGCGGGTCTCGCGCGGCTCCTCTCCCTGGAAGATGCGCAGACGGAGCTGTGCCCCCTCCAGCGGGCTTCCGCCGGGCGTGCGGTTGACCACCCGCCCGCTCAGGGTCACCGTCTCGGCCGCCTGGGCGGTCGCCAGCGTCAGGACGGCGAGGAGCAGCCCCAGGCCCAGTCCCAGCAGTCGCATCTCAGTCTCCCGACCAGGTCACCCCGCGGTCGCGGCTCCGGTAGACGTTCCCCGCCTGGTCGACGGCGTAGAGCACCGCGCCGTCGTGGGCCAGGGCGGCCAGTGGCGCCCGCAGCCCCAGCCGGCTCCAGGCCCCACCGTAGTCCAGGCTCCGGGCCAGACCACCGTCGGTGGCGGCGTACAGAGCGCCGGTGTAGCGCCGGCCGCGGGAATCAACATAACTATCGCCGCTCTGGGGGTCGAAGATCAAGGCCGTGACCTGCAGACCGGGGAGGAGCCCGCCGGCGAAGCCGTTGGCGTTGGCCCAGGTCCGGCCGCCGTCCTCGCTGACCAGCACTCCCTGGCCGGCGGTGCCGGCGAAGAGGACCTCCGGCTCGCCCGGCGCCACCGCCAGGGCGGACGTGGTCTCGGGGAGCCGGTCGCTCACCAGGGTCCAGGTGATCCCGGCGTCGCCGCTGCGGAAGAGACCGTGCCCCACCACAAAGGCGTAGAGCGTGCGGGGGTCGCGCGGACTCTGGGCCAGGGCGTGGACATCGGTCCCCGGCAGGTTGTGGCGGAGCGGCTGCCAGGTGGCGCCGTTGTCGGGGCTGACGAGGGCCAGGTCGTGGCCCAGCAGCACCAGCGTCGTCGGCGGGATGAAGGCCACTCCCATCACGTCGCCCGCGACCGGCAGCGGCGTCCAGGTCCGGCCGTCGGCCGAACGGAGCAGCCCCTCGTGGTGGCCGAGGTAGAGCCCGCCCGGCCCGGCCAGGAGCACATGGCTGTGGCTCACCGCGACCCGCCCGATGGGCTGGACGACCTGAGCCTGGCGGGCCCGGACCACCAGGCCTCCCACGCCCAGGGCGAAGAGAAGGGCCAGGCCGGCCCCCAGCCAGAGCCAGCGGGCTCGTCCAGGGGGCTTGGAGACGGCCGCCCGGCAGGACGGGCAGTCGCCGGCGGCCAGCGCCTGGCCGCAGCGCGGGCAGCGGCGCCGGCGCCGACGGGCGATCTCCGCCTCCAGGTCCGGGTCGGCTGATACGGCCGGCGTCTCCAGGAGAGCCAGGGCCTGGCGCAGAGCCCGGGCCCGCAGATCGGCGTAGTCGGCCGCCGTCAACTTGCCCAGGGCGTAGTCCTGCTCGATCTCGCGCAGGGCCGCCCGGACCTGCGCGGCGGTCTCCTCCGCCGGTTCGGCCTCCAGGAGGAGAGCGGCGGTGCCCGTCCGCCGGAGGAGCGGGCGGAGGACGCCCCCCACGGCCAGAGCCAGGACCACCAGGGCCAGCGCCGAGAAGAGGAAGGGCCAGAGGGTCACGGTGTTCGCTCCTCCGCCGGGGAACGCTCCAGCAGCGCCTCCAGCCGGGCCAGGTCCGCCGGGGTGAGCGGCGCTTCGTCCGGCTCGGGGCGCGCGCGCAGCGCCCCGGCGATCACCCGCAGGACAATGGCCAGACCGACCACCGGGAGGAGGACCGCCCCCAGCCAGAGGAGACCGCCGAACCCCTGGGGCGGCGGGGCCCGCCGGATGCCCTCGCCGTAGCGCTCCTCCAGATAGGCGATGATGGCCTCGCGCGACCAGCCCTCCTCCAGACGCTTGCGGATGAGGTCGCGGATCTGAGCGGCCAGGGCCGAGCCCGAGTCGGCCACCGACTGGCCCTCGCAGACCGGACAGGCCAGGTCCTTGGCGATGGCCCGGGCCTCCCGGTCGAGGTCGGTATGACCGTCGGCCCCGACCCTCGCCGGCCCCAGGGCGAGGAGGAGGGCGAGGAGCAGCCAGAGCAGCCTAGACCTCACTGGGCACCACCTCGCGCGGAACCGCCATCGGCTGCCTCACCGGCCCGGCCCGCTCCGGCCAGAGGGCGACCAGCGTGCCCAGCAAGAGCAGGAGCCCGCCGACCCAGAGAAGCGTCACCAGCGGATTGAGGAAGACCCGGAAGGTGGCCTGGCCGCCCTCCTGCCAGTTGACCAGGAGGATGTAGAGGTCGTCCAGCCGTGGCAGGAGGGTGCGGTAGGCGACCGTGGTCACCGGCTGCTGCTCCCAGTGGCGGTGCACCCGCCGCTCCGGCGTCAGCACGACCGGCCCGAGGAGGTCGCCCTCGACGGTGAGCCGGGCGGCCACGATCGCCACCCCCGGCTCGATCCGCGGCTCCAGCCCCTGGTAGGTCAGCCGGTAGGGGCCGATCTGAAACGTCTCGCCCCGCTGAAGGGTCAGGGCCGTCTCAGCCTGGAAGAACGAGGAGACCACCACGCCCACCGCCAGGAGCACGACCCCGAGATGGACCAGGTAGCCGCCGTAGCGGCGGCGGTTCTGGGCGAAGACCAGCGCGAGGGCCCGGAGCCACGGCTGGCCCGCCCGCCGCCGGACCCGGACCGCCTGGTGGTACTCCCAGAGGATGGTGGCGGCGGTGAAGACACAGACCATCAGCGCGAGGAGGGCCAGCCCGGTGCGCATCCCCACCGCCCAGAGGAAGCCTCCCGCCAGGACGGCGGCCAGGAGCGGCCCCCGCACAAGCCGCCAGAGCGTCGGCAGGGCCGTCCGGCGCCAGGCCAGGAGCGGGCCGACCCCCATCAGCAGCACGATCCCCAAAAAGAGAGGCCCGTTCACCTGCTGATAGAAGGGGGGGCCGACGGTGATCTTGACCCCCCGAACGATCTCCGAGAGGAGCGGAAAGATCGTGCCCCAGAAGGTCACAGCGGCCGACGCGGTGAAGAGCAGGTTGTTGAGGAGAAAGGCCGATTCCCGCGCCAGGACCGCGTCGAAGGTCCCCTGGCTGGTCAGGACCGGCAGCCGGTAGACCAGGAGGGCCAGGGCGGCGATCAGGCTCACCCCCAGGAAGGCGAAGAAGTAGGGGCCGATGAGCGACTGGGCGAACGAGTGGACCGAGGAGAGGACGCCGCTCCGGACCACGAACGTGCCGAAGATGGCCAGCCCGAAGGTGGCGATGGCCAGCCCCACGTTCCAGACCCTGAGCATGCCCCGCCGCTCCTGAACCATGATCGAGTGCAGGAAGGCGGTGGCCGTCAGCCAGGGGAGCAGGGCGGCGTTCTCGACCGGGTCCCAGCCCCAGTAGCCGCCCCAGCCCAGGACGTGGTAGGCCCACCAGGCCCCGGCCAGCAGCCCGGCGCTCTGCACCGCCCAGGCGATGAGCATCCACTTGCGGACCAGGCGCAGCCAGTCCGCTCCCAGGCGGCCCCGCAGCAGCGCCCCCATCGTCAGGGCGAAGGGCAGCGAGAAGCTCATGTAGCCGGTCAGGAGCAGCGGCGGATGAACCCGCATGCCCTCGTCCCAGAGGAGCGGGTTCAGCCCCCGCCCGTCGCTCACCGGCTGAGGCAGGCGCTCAAAGGGGCTGGAGACAAAGCCCAGCAGCCCCAGGAAGAAGGTCTGGATGAGCAGCAGAACCAGGAGAGCGGGCAGCCCCAGGCGCGGCGCGCGGGGAAGGTCGGTCAGGACGAAGAGGGCGGTGAAGAGGGCCAGCATCCAGGCCCAGAAGAGGAGCGACCCGGCCTGTCCCCCCCAGAAGGCGGTGGCGGTGACGAGGAGCGGCATATCGCGGCTGGCGTTCTCGGCCACGTAGCGCACGGAGAAATCACGGCTCAGGAAGGCGTAGAGCAGGGCCAGGGCCGCCACGGTCAGCAGGGCCGCCGTTCCCAGGGCGGCGTTGCGCCCCGAGGCCAGAAGATCGGGGAGCGACCAGCGCAGCCCCAGGGCCAGGGCCAGCAGGCCATAGATCACCAGGGCCAGCGCCAGCAGCGTGGCCAGGTAGCCGACATCGGGAACGCTCATCGTCTAACGTCCTGTCTCCAGCGCCTCGTAGCGCGAGGGGCACTTGGCCAGGAGGGTGTGGGCCTCGAACAGACCGTCGGCCCGGTAGCGGCCCTCGACCACGACCTCGATGTTCTCGCCGAAGATGTCGGGGATGACCCCGCGATAGGCCACCGGCAGCCGACCCCCGGCGTCGGCGATGGTGAACGTGACCGCCAGCCCATCGGCCGAGCGCACGATCGAGCCGGGAACAACCGTGCCGGCCACCCGGACCGGCTGGGCCGAGGGACCCCGGGCCTGGAGCTCGCTCACCGTGAGGTAGTAGACCATCGTGTTCTGGAGGCTGGTCAGGGCGAGGTAGGCGATGGCCAGGACGATGGCGAGCCCTCCCCCGACGAACTTCAGATGGCGGACGGCCAGCCCGCCAGCGGGCTGGACCAGGTCTGCGACCGTGCTCTCACGCATCTGACCCCCTTCGAGCGACGCCACGCGGCGTCCGGGCCTGTGGGGGGAGGCTCTGCGCCAGTGCCGGCAGCGCGGGGCGCGCCGGTGCTCTGCCCCATGAGCATACCCTATCGGGGCCGGCCCTTTCAAGGGGCGCCGGTCCGCAGGCCGTTTTCGTAGACCACCCGGAGGGCGGCCACGAGGAGGAAGATCAGGAGGCCCAGCCCCAGCTGAACACTGGCCGGGTGCCAGCGCCGGGCCAGCCGTGGCCCCGAACCGCGGGCCAGCCACCAGGCCAGTCCGAACATCCCCAGCGCCAGGGCGATCTTCAGCCCGAGAAGCCCGGCGTAGAGGGCTCCACCCACTCCCTGGCTCAGACGGTCGGCTGTGAGAAAGACCCCGCTCACCACCAGGGCGGCGATGCCGGCCTGGACCACCTCGCGGAAGCCGGCGGCCAGCCGGCGTTCCAGCTCGGGAGCGGGGCGGGCCCGCAGCGCCGGTCGGAGCACAAGGAGATAGAAGAGCGCCCCCCCGACCCAGGCCACTGCGGCCAGGGCGTGGACCCAGCGCAGCAGGATACGGACGACGTCAAGCGGGTCGAGCACCGGTCACTCACGGAGGGCGGCCTCGAGGCGGGCCCGGAGGTCGGCCTCGCGGACGATCCCGACCTTTTTGTCCACAATCCGCCCGTCGCGGCCGATGAGGTAGGTCTCGGGGATGCCCAGGACGCCGTAGGCGATGGTGATCTCGCCGGTCGGGTCCGGGGCGTTGGGATAGGTCAATCCGAACTCCCGGACGAACGCCCGGGCGGCCTCCGGCGTGTCCTGGATGTTCAGCCCCAGCAGGACCACGCCACGGTCGCGGTAGTCCCGCCAGACCCGCTCCAGGATCGGAGCCTCCTCCCGGCAGGGAACACACCACGAGGCCCAGTAGTTCAGGACCACCACCCGCCCGCGCTGGTCGCTCAGACGCCAGGGCGGACCGTCGAACGTGATGGCCGTGAAGTCCGGGGCCGGCCGTCCGACCAGCGAGACACCGCTCTTGAGGGCCGAGAGGGTGACGTACCCGATCCCCTGCTCGACCGCGGTCGTGCGCGCCCAGAGGGCGTAGCCCAGGACGCCCAGGAGGGCCAGCAGGGTCAGACCGACAGGGAGCAGCCAGACCGGGCGGGCGCGGCCAGCGGTCGGGCTGGCCGAACGCTGAGGCACCATCAGATCCATCCGTCCATCGTCGCCTGAAGTATACCGGAACAGCGGGGGCCCTGCCAACAACGCCCGTTCCCTTGGTCGCTGCGCTTCTGCTACAATAGAGGCCGGAGGCCGCGATGAGCAGCGAACGGCGTCGGCAGATTCTGGCCCTCCTGCAGGCGAGCGACACTCCGCTCACCGGCTCAGAGCTGGCCAGCCGTTTCGGGGTCAGCCGGCAGGTCATCGTCCACGATATGGCCATTCTGCGGGCGGCCGGCGAGCCGATCCTGGCCACCGCGCAGGGCTACATCCTGAGCACCAAGGTCGTCCCCCGGGCCTACCGTGAGGTGGTGACCTGCTGCCACACCCGTGAGCAGACCGAGGCCGAGCTGCTGGCCCTGGTCGACGCCGGGGTCAAGGTGGTCGATGTCATCGTCGAGCACCCTATCTACGGCGAACTGCGCGGGCTGCTGATGATCGAGACGCGGGCCGACGTCCAGCGCTTCATCCAGCGGCTGACCGCCAGCGGGGCCGAGCCGCTCCTCACCCTCACCCGGGGTCTGCACCTGCACACCCTGGAGGCCAGCCGCCCCGAGAACCTGGCGGCCGCCCGGGCGGCCCTTCGCCGTCTGGGCATCCTGGTCGAGGACCCGCCGGCCCGCCCGCTGGCGGTGGCCGACGAGCCGGCCGGTCCCCTCTTGCGAGAGAACAGGTCGCATGGTAGACTGCCCGGTGAATGAGAGGCCGGCCAGTGGAGCGTCCAGCGCCGGACCAGGCACGAAGGGGGCTGCCGATGTTCGCGGGAAGTTATGTTGCCCTGATCACGCCCTTCAAAGACGGGCAGATCGATGAGCCCCGTCTGCGGGCGCTCATCGAGTACCAGATCCGCAACGGCACCAACGGACTGGTGCCCTGCGGCACCACCGGCGAGTCCGCTACCCTGACCGAAGAGGAGCACGAGCGGGTCATCGCCATCGCCATCGAGACGGCCGCCCGGCGGGTGCCGGTCATCGCCGGCACAGGCACCAACGACACCGCCAAGACGATCCGCTACACCAAGGCGGCCGAGCGGGCCGGCGCCGACGGCGTCCTCATCGTCACCCCCTATTACAACAAGCCCACCCAGCAGGGCCTCTATCTGCACTACGAGGCCGTCGCCCGCGCGACCAATCTGCCGATCATCCTCTACAACGTGCCGGGCCGGACCAGTGTCAACCTCCTGCCGGAGACGGTCGCCCGTCTGGCCCGGATCCCCAACATCGTGGGGATCAAGGAGGCCAGCGGCAACATGGACCAGGTGAGCCAGATCATTGCGAGCTGCGGGCCGGACTTCCTGGTCTTCTCGGGCGACGACTCGCTGACCCTGCCCATCCTGGCCCTGGGCGGCGTCGGGGTCATCTCGGTGGTGGCCAACATCGCTCCCCGGGCCATGGCCGACCTCGTGGCCGCCTACCGCGCCGGGGATGTCGCCCGCGCCCGCCGTCTGCACTACGAACTCTTCGACCTCTGCCGGGCCATGTTCCTGGAGACCAATCCGATCCCGGTCAAGACGGCGGCCGGGATCCTCGGCCTCTGTCGCGATGAGATGCGCCTGCCGCTCTGCCCGATGAGCGAGGCCAACCGCCAGAAACTGGAGGCGGTCCTGCGGGCCTGCCCGCACGTCCAGCCGGCGGTCCCGGCCTGAGTGAGGTGCGGATGGCTCCACCCCAGACCCTCGCCCTGAGCATCGTCGGCGCCACCGGCCGCATGGGCCGGCAGGTCATCCAGGCCGCCCTGACCACGCCCGGCTTTCGGGTGGTGGGAGGCGTCGTCCGCCCCGGTTCGCCAGCGCGCGGGACCGATCTGGGAGTGCTGGCGGGGCGCGAGCCCTGTGGCGCCCTGGCCACCGACGACCTGGCCGCCGCCCTCCGGCCGGCCGATGTGGTCGTCGATTTCAGCGTCCCGGCGGTCACCGTCCAGGCGGTGGAGGCCGCCCGGGCGCTGGGCAAGCCCATCGTCATCGGCACGACGGGGCTGAGCCCGGCCGATCTGGACCGGGTCCGCCAGGCCAGCCAGGCGATCCCGGTCCTCCTCGCCCCCAACATGAGCGTCGGAGTGAACCTGCTGCTCAAGGTCCTCCCCGCCATCGTCCAGGCTCTCGGCCCCGGCTACGACATCGAGATCATCGAGGCCCACCACCGCCACAAGCGCGACGCCCCCTCGGGCACGGCCCTCAAACTGGCCGAGGCCATCGCCCAGGCGGCCGGCCAGACGGCGCCCCGTCTGGTCCACGGCCGCCAGGGGCTGAGCCCCCGTCAGCCCGGCGAGATCGGGGTCCACGCCGTTCGGGCCGGGGGGATCGTCGGCGAGCACACGATCCTCTTCGCCAGCGAGGGGGAGGAGGTGGCGCTGGTCCACCGGGCCTACAGCCGGCAGACGTTCGCCGAGGGAGCCCTGCGGGCCGCCCGCTTCCTGGCGGACAAGCCACCCGGTCTCTACTCGATGCTGGACGTCCTGGCCGGCTAGCCACGCGCTTGTGCCATCTCTGCCTGCGGAGCGTCTATGCTGAGGATCGACATCACACCATCCGAGCGCCTGCAGCGTCTGCCCCCGTATCTCTTCGTCGAGCTCGACCGCAAGAAAAAAGAGGCCCAGGCCCGGGGCGTGGACATTATCAATCTCGGGATCGGCGATCCGGACCTGCCCACGCCCCGGCCGATCGTCGCCGCCCTCTGCCGGGCGGCCCGCAATCCGGCCAACCACCGCTATCCCGACTCGGAGGGGCTCCAGGCCTTCCGGGCGGCCTGCGCCGCCTGGTACGCCCGCCGCTTCGGGGTGACCCTGGACCCCGACCGCGAGGTCCTGACCCTCATCGGGGCCAAGGAGGGCATCGGCCATCTTCCGCTGGCGCTGGTCAACCCCGGCGACGTCGTTCTCATTCCCGATCCCGCCTACCCGGTCTACCAGGCCGGCACGGTCTTCGCCGGCGGCGAGCCCTATTATCTCCCGCTCCGGCCGGAGCGGGGCTTCCTGCCGGATCTGGGAGCCGTCCCCGAGGCGGTCGCCCGGCGCGCCCGCCTGCTCTTCCTTAACTACCCCAACAACCCGACCGGCGCGGTGGCCAGCCGGGAGTTCTACGCCGAGGTGGTCGACTTCGCCCGCCGCTTCAACATCATTGTCGCCCAGGACAACACCTACTCCGAGATCGCCTTCGACGGCTACCGCCCGCCGAGCTTCCTGGAGGCGCCCGGCGCTCGCGAGGTGGGGATCGAGTTCCACTCCCTCTCCAAGACGTTCAATATGACTGGCTGGCGGCTGGGGTTCGTGGTCGGCAATGCCACGGTCATCGACGCCCTGCGTCGGGTCAAGAGCAACCTGGACTCCGGCGTCTTCAACGCCGTCCAGGAGGCGGGGATCGTGGCTCTGGCGATGGCCGAGCAGGTGGCGGCCCGCAACAGCCGCGTCTACCAGCGGCGGCGCGATATCCTGGTCCGGGGGCTGCGTCGTCTCGGGCTGGAGGTCCAGGTTCCCCGGGCCACCTTCTACGTCTGGGCGCGCGTCCCGCCCGGCCACACCGCCGCCAGTTTCGCCGGGCTCCTCATCGAGCGGGCCGGGATCGTCTGCACCCCCGGCAGCGGGTTCGGTCCTCACGGCGAGGGCTTCGTCCGCTTCGCCCTGACGGCCGACGCCGCCCGCCTGCGCGAGGCCGTCCGCCGGCTGGCGGCGGTGCTGGCCGGTTGAGACCGCTGCCGGCCTCCCCGCGCCCGGCCGGGCGCTCTGTGATCCAGGGGAGTGGCCCGGGGCTCACCAGGAGAAGGCGCCCAGGGCCTGCCACTCCTCGGGGGTGAGGCGCGACCACTCGAAGAAACTGGCCCCCAGGGCGCCGTGATCGCGGGCGGCCCGCAGAACGCCGCGGATCTCGGCCGCCGTCGGGTTGTTGGGGCCGACGTTATTGCCGTAGGCCGGGTCGTAGGCCGGACCGATGACGGCGATGGGGTGGTCGGGACGGCCGGTGCGCTGGCGGATGAGGGCGAGGCTCCGGGCCACGTACTGGTAGGCGTCGGCCTCGCTGTAGCGCTGGCCGGGCCGACGGTAATAGTCCATCGGGGCGATGGCGTTCCAGCTGCGGGCCACCTCGGTCCAGGGGTAGCGCTGGCCGTGGTAGCTCTCCGGCGGGTAGGTCACGGCCACCAGCAGACGGTCCGGCCCCAGGAGAGCCCGCAGGATCTGGCCGTAGGCCCGGACCGCCGCCGGGGCCATGTTCTGCTCGATATCGGCGGCCAGCCCATCCACCATCTCCCCCCCGGGCGTGCGGTAGGTGGCCACCATGTAGGCCAGGTCGAGGTCCAGGGCCAGGTCGTGGAGATAGGGATAGACCCAGGCGATGACCGCCAGTCCGGCCTGGTGGGCCACGGGCAGAAGCGCGTTGAGCCCCTCGGCCCCGTAGAAGCCCTGGGGTGACCGGGCGACCTGGAAGTAGAGATGGCGCAGACCGTTGGCCCGGGCCGCCTGGACCAGCACCTGGGGGGTGGTGCGCTGGAGCGTATCGTATTTCACCCAGAGGCCCTTGCCGGCGATCGGGGCCTGAATGGGCCGTCCGCCGACCCAGCGGGTCAGGGGGTCCTCCTCGATCAGGACCACCGCCTCCGCCCGGACCCAGCCGCGCTGGTCGTCGGCCGTGAGGTAGTACCAGCCCTGGTCGTCCCGGGCGGTCCACTCGCTGACGGTTCCGGTCTGGTCCGCGGGGACCTGACCCACCACCGGGCCGGCGGGGGTGGCGTGCAGGCTGGCGGCGGTCACCACGCGGGCCGGGGCGTTCAGCGACCGGGGAGCCGGCTGGCGGGGGGCTGGGGGTGGCCAGGACCCGATGTTGCGCGAGGCCGGCGGTGAGACCGCCGGGTAGGGACTGAAGTCGACCTGGCTGGCCAGCACCCAGCCGCGCAGGGCGTTCCAGAGGTCGATCTCCAGCCAGCGGGCCGCGCCGACCTGACGCTCGCCGGTGACCCGCACCGGCAGGTTGCGCAGGAGTCGGGCCAGAAGCGGGGCGTCCTCGTCCGGGGCGGTCCGGACCTCAGCCAGGTTGGCGGTGACGCGGGCGGTGGCCGCCGGAGCCCGGGGGGAGAGTTCCGGCTGGAGGGCCGCCGTGGGGAAGAGGCCGGCCTCCTTGGCCAGGTCGCCCCCGTTGGCCACGGTCGTCTCGCCCCGGCGGGCCCAGGGCACGTCGACCTTCCACTCCTGGATGACGGCACGCTGGAGGCGGATGGCATAGTGGTTGCCCATATCCTCGACCGGCGAGGTCGGCAGCCCGTACAGACGCAGAGGGTCGGGGACGGCGAAGTAGCGGGCCCGGATGGCCGGTCGGGCGTTGAGGAGGGCCAGCCGCTTCTGGACGATCTCCGCCCAGGAGAGGCCGGCGTCGAAGTCCGGCGGGAGCGGCCGGGGTGTGCTGCGGTAGACGTAGAGCCAGTCATCGAAGCCGTGCCGGCTCAGGTCGTCGAAGGTGTTGAGGAAATAGACCTGGCCGACCTCGGGCCGCCACTGGAAGACCGCCTTCTGCAGGACCTGGGTGACGAACCCGTCCCAGACGAAGCGACGGGAGACCGGATAGCCGAGCGTGCGGACGCCGCCGAGGGCTTGAAAAGTCGTCCAGAATGGGATATTATCTGCATCAGTCAGGCTGAAACCCGCCCTTCCGTCCGGCGTGCCGCCAGTCTGGCCGAAGAACCAGCCCCGCGTGAGCGGGAAGTCCAGCCCGGTCGAGAGTGGCGCCGCCGCCGTCGGTCCGGGCAGAGCGAGGACGACCAGCCAGAGCAGGGGTACCAGGAACGGCAGGCGGCGCCAGACTCGCTGCCCCATCCGTCCCCTCCGACAGAGTTCTTCGCCTCCGAATTCTAGCAGGCTCGCCTGTCCACCGACGCCGCCGTCGTCCGGTGGTGACCAGTACTTTCGGGCTAGCCTGCCGCGTCCCTGGCATAGCCATTGCGGAGGCTGGTTTTATCAGGTAAAATCTCCGTCGTAAGGTGGTGCCCATGCGTGCGCGGTCGTTCGCTCCGTCGCTGCTCCCCGCAGGCCCGACCTTCAGCCTGCAGCGTGGGCTCCACCGGGCCGGCCAGGCTCTGCTCCGGGCCAGCCTCTGGCCGTTTTACTACCGCAGCCCGCTGGTCGCCCTGGGAGCGGCGCCGGAGGGGCCGCTGGTCCTGGGCACCGCCGATGAGGATCCCCGCCTGCACGAGCTGCTGGCCCATCTGGCCAGTCTGCGCCGCCGCCTCTGGTGCGTCCGCGCGCTCCTCATCCTGGCCCGGACGCTCACGCTCGCCCTGCTCTTCCTTCTGGCCACCATCGCTCTGCGCTCTCTGGGGCTGCCTCTCACCTCCACCATCGCCGAGCTGGGGCTGGCGCTTCTCGGCCTCTGGGGGCTCTTCGTGGCGCTCCGCCAGCGGATCACGCTGCTGGAGACCGCCCGGCTGGCCGACAGAGCCGGGGGGCTCCGCGAGCAGCTGGCCACCGCCACCGAACTGATCCTGCGCGGTGACAACCGGCCGCTGGCCCGGGCCCAGATCCGCCGGGCCACCGATCTGGCCTGGCAGCTCGACGCCGCGGCCCTTTTCCCCTGGCAGCTGCCCACCCGCGACGGCCTGGCGGTGGCCGCCACGGGCGGGCTGGTCGCGCTCCTGGTTCTCCTGGCCAGTCTGCGGCTGACCCTGCCGTGGGGCCTGCCGGGCACCGGTGCGGAGGTGGCCAGCACCCCGGTGCCGGGTGAGGAGTACGCGGTGGTTCCGGCGACCGGCGACTACACTCTCCTGGAATACGGTGACCCGGCGGCGATGACGACCTCTGCCCTCGACGAACTGCGTCGCCAGCTGGAGAGCCAGAACCTCTCGCCCGAGGAGATCGCGCAGCGGCTGGCCCAGGCCGAACAGGAGATCCTCCAGCGCAACCTCCTGGCCAGCCGCCAGCGTGAGGCCCTGACCACGCTGGCCGAGGTCCTGAGCGATAACTCGGTCACCGCCGACGTGGCCGCCAGCCTGCGCAAAGGGGAGTACGAGCAGGCGGCCCAGCAGATGGCCGAGATCGGACGCCAGGCCCAGCAGCTTTCGCCCCGCGCCCGCGCCGATCTGGCCCGCAAACTCCAGGAGGCGGCCACCCGCGTGGCCCCGGCCAACCCCGACCTGGCCCAGCGGCTGGCCCAGGCCGCCCGCTCCCTGGCTCAGGGGAATCCACCGCCCGAGCAGGCCCTGCGCGACCTGGGCGAGGGGATCAAACAGACCGCCGAGGCGATGCGCGGCCAGGGCGATCCCTCCCAACTGGGCGACCCCAGCCAGGCCCTCGATCCCAGCCAGATCGAGCAGCTGGCCGGCGCCCTGCCCAATCCCGCCGATATGGAGTCGCTGGGCGATCCCGCGGGCGATATGAGCATGCTGGCCAACGGCCGGGGACAGACCGACCCGAACGGGCAGCCATCCGCCACAGGCGGGTCCGGTCAGGACCTGGCGGCCGGCGCCGACGGCGCGATCACCAATCTCCAGCCCGGCGAGGCCGCCGGCGGCGCCGGCGCGGGACCGGGCAACCCCGCGGCGGCGGCCGCGTTGAGCCGCCTCAACGCCCTGGGCAAACTCCTGGAGATCCCGGGCCAGGCCAGCAGCGGCCCCGGTACCCTGGAAAACGATCCCCGGGCCCCGCTCGTCTTCAGCCACGACGGCAGCGTGACCACGCTCTCTTCCACCTCCCGCCCGCAGTCGACCACGCCGATCAATGCCCGCGGGGAGAGCAACTTCGTGCCCTGGGAGAAGCGCCCGATCGTCCGTGAGTACTTCAGTGGCAGTCCGGCCCGATGAGCGCCCGTTGGCGTCGTTGGCTTGACCGGCTGTTGGAACCGAGCGCCGTCCTGCTCCGCCAGGCGCGGCAGGTCCTGACCACGGCCACCCGCTGGCGTGGGCAGCCGTCGACCGGGTCGCTGCCGCTCGACGAGGCCTTCCTGGAGCGGCTGGAGCGGCTGCAGATCGCCGCCCACCAGGTGGTGCGTCAGGGGCTGATCGGCGAGCACAAGAGCCGCCGCAAGGCGACCTCGCTGGAGTTCGCCGACTACCGTCACTACGCCGTGGGCGACGACTTCCGCCGCATCGACTGGAACGCCTACGGGCGCCTGGAGGAGCTCTTTCTGAAGCTGACCGAGGCCAAAGAGGACGTTGTTCTCCATCTGCTCATTGACTGCAGCCGCTCGATGGACTGGGGCCAGCCGAAGAAGCTCGACTACGCCCGGCAGGTGGCCGCTGCGCTGGGGTACATCGCCCTGGCCCGGTTCGACGGGGTGGTGGCCGCCGGCTTCAGTCACTGCCTGCACGCGTACCTGCCGATCACGCGGGGCAAGGGGCGGGCGCTGACGCTTTTCGCCTTCCTCAATGCCCTGCAGCCGGGCACCACCACCGACTTCGACCTGGCCCTGGCCGAGTTCTGCCAGCGCCTCCGGCCCCGGGGCGTCTGTGTCCTCATCTCCGATCTCTTCACCGCCCGGGGGCTCGACGGCGGTCTGGACCAGCTCGCCCGCCACGGGCTGGAGACGGTGGTCATCCACCTGCTGGACCCGGCGGAGCTGCGGCCGCCCTTCCGGGGCGACCTGGAACTGGTGGACATGGAGACCGGCGAGCGGCTGGAGGTCAGCCTGGGCAGCGAGGCCCTCCACAGCTACCAGCAGCGGCTGGCCGCGTGGTGCGCGGAGGTGGAGGCGGTCTGCCGGCGCTGGGGGGCGCGCTACCTGCGGGTCGACACCGGGGTGCCGTTCGAGCGGCTGGTGGTCCACTACCTGCGGGCCCGGGGGGTGGTGCAATGAGCCTGCTGGCGCCGGCGGCCGCGGTGTTCCTGGTCCTGGGCCCCCTCATCGCGCTGCTGTACCTTTTGCGCGCCCAGCACCAGCGCCAGGAGGTGCCCAGTCTTCTCCTCTGGCGCCAGATCCGTCCGGACGCCACTGGCCGGCCCCGCTGGCAGTGGCCGCTGCGCCACTGGCTGCTGCTTTTGCAGCTTTTGGCGGTGGCCCTGGGGGTGCTGGCCCTGATGCGACCGGCGCTGTTGGGCGGGCCCCAGCGGCACCTGATTGTGCTTTTGGACGCCTCGGGCAGCATGCAGGCCACCGACGTCCTGCCCTCGCGCTTTGAGGAGGCCAAGCGGCAGGCGGCGGAGCTCCTGCGGGAGCTGCGCCCGAACGACGAGGCGACCCTGGTGCGGGTCGGCCCGACCGTCGAGGTGGTGGACACGGGGCCGACCCGTCAGGCGCTCCTTCTGGCCCTGGGGGCGCTCCAGCCCAGCGCGGGCCAGGCCGATGTCCGCGCGGCTCTGCAGCTGGCCGCCACGCTGGCCCGGGAGAAGGGGGGGCTCGTCAACGAGGTGGTCTTCTTCACCGACGGGGCCTTCGGGCCCCTGCCCCAGATCGACCTGGGGGGGGCCCAGCTGCGCTTCGTGACCATCGGCCAGGGGGTGGACAATCAGGCCATCGTCAACCTGCGGGTCCGGCGCGTCCTGGACGGGGGCGCGCGGTTCGAGGGCTTTGTCCGGATCGCCAACTTCGGCGACGCCGAGGTGGAGGTGCCGGTCAAGGCCCTCGCCGACGGCGCGCCCATCGACCTGCGGCGGGTGCGGGTCCCGGCGCGCGGCCAGCAGGAACTGACCATTCCGCTGCCGCAAGGGGTGCGGCTGTTGGAAGTGCGGCTGGAGCGGGCGGATCTTCTGGCCATCGACAATGTGGCCCAGGTCCTCCTCCCGGTCGACGAGATCGAGGTGCTTTTGGTCTCGGCCCAGCCGACCTTCTGGGAACGGACGCTGCGGGCGGTGCCGGGGGTGCGGGTGCGGACCCTGCGGCCCCCCCAGTACACGCCCCAGCAGACGGCCCCGATCGTGGTCTTCGACAGTTTCCTCCCCCGGACGCTCCCGACCACGAGTCTGCTCCTCATCAACCCGCCGCCGCAGAACGGGCTCCTCGAGGTCCGGGGGGAGGCGCGGGACCAGCCGGTGGTCTGGACCAACCCGCGCAGTCCGCTGTTGGAGGCGGTGGACCTGAGCGGGGTGACGGTGCCCAAAGTCCCGCGCCTGGTGCCCCCGCGCTGGGCGACGCCCAGTGTGCAGGGGCCCGAGGGGCCGATCGTGCTCGAGGGGTATCTGGAGGGGCAGCGGGTGGTGATCTACGCCTTTGACGCCCGCCAGCCCCTGGCCGATTTTCCCCAGCGGCTGGGCTTCCCGCTTCTGGTGGCCAACACCCTGACCTGGCTGAGCGCGGCGACGCTGCCGCCGACGCTGCGGCCGGGGGAGGCGCTGACGCTGGTGCCGCTGCCCGAGGCGCGGGAGATCGCCGTGCGCGATCCCGTCGGGCGCCTGTTTGTTTTCCCGGTGCGCGGACGGGCGCTGACCTTCAACCAGACCGAGGCGGTGGGCCGCTATGAAGTGGTCCAGCGGGTGGGAACCCAGGTGGTGCCCCAGCCGGGGTTCGTGGTCAACGCGGGCGACGAACTGGAGTCCGACATCCGCCCCCACGCCTACGCGCCGGTCGCCGGGGGGGCGGCGCTGGCCGGGATGCCGCGGGGGGTCGAGCGCGAACTCTGGCCGCTCTTTGCCACCCTGGCGCTGGTGGTGCTGGGGGGCGAGTGGATCTACTACGCACGGCGGTGAGCGATGCTGCCCGTCGGGGTAACGTTTGCGCAGCCGTGGGTGCTGCTGCTGATTCTGCCGACGCTGCTTCTCTTCTACGTCGTCGGCCGGGAGCGTCTGCGGCGCTTCCCGCCGACCCTGGCCCGGCTGATTATGGTCCTGCGCCTGACCATCGTCGGGCTGGTGCTCCTGGCCCTGGCCCAGCCGGCGGTGGGGCGGCCCAGCGACCTGGCCACGGTGGTCTTCCTGGTCGACGGGTCCGACAGCATCCCCCCGGAGAGCCGGGCGGCGGCCGAGCGCTTCGTCCTGGAGGCCCAGCGCCTGGCGGGCGACCGGCAGAAGGTGGCCATCGTCACCTTCGGCCGCGACGCCGTGGTGGAGAAGTCGCTGGACGGTCCGCCGGTTGGGCAGTTGCGCTGGCTGGTGCGGGGGGACGCCACGAACGTGGCCGAGGCGCTGCATCTCGCCCGCACCCTCTTTCCGCGGGTGGGGGCCCGGCGGATCGTGCTTTTGAGCGACGGGCAGGAGACGCTGGGACGGGCCGAGGAGGAGGCCCGGCAGGCGGCCAGCGCGGGCATTCAGATCAGCGCGGTGCCGCTGGATCTGCCCACCACCATGCCGGAGGTGCTGATCGAGGCGTTGGAGGCGCCGCCGCAGATCCGCGAGGGCGACCCGCTGGAGCTGCGCCTGGTGCTGCAGAGCACGGTGGACACCGAGGTCCAGCTCCGCCTCTGGCTGGACGACCGGCAGGTGAGCGAGCAGACAATCCCGGTGCGCAAGGGGACGACCGCGCTGACCGCGCCGCTCAGCACCCTCAGCCGGGGCTTCCACCGCTTCTGGGCCCGGATTGAGAGCCGGACCGACACCTTCCGCCAGAACAACGAACTGGGGGCCTTTACCGTGGTCAAGGAGAAGCCCCGGTTGCTGCTGGTGGCCCCCAACGAGGCGGACGTCCGGGACCTGCGCGAGGCGCTCCAGGCGGCCGAGATGCAGGTCGAGGTCCGGCCGCCCAGCGTCATCCCGCCCCGGCTGTCGGCGATGAAGGGCTACACCGCTGTCCTCCTGGTCAATACCCCGGCCAGCAGCCTGACCCTGGACCAGATGAAGACGCTGCAGGCCTATGTGCGGACGCTGGGTGGGGGACTTATCACCATCGGCGGGGATCAGGCCTACAGCCTGGGAGAGTACCAGGGGACGCCGTTGGCCGAGGTCCTGCCGGTCTCGATGAACATCCCCGGCAAGCGCGACCGGGGCTCGGTGGCCATGCTCCTGGTCATCGACAAGTCGGGGAGCATGGACATGCGCGAGGAGGGCGTGACCAAGATGGCCATGGCCCGCGAGGCCGCCAACCTGGCCGTGGAGATGCTCGACGAGAACGACCAGGTCGGCGTCCTGGCCTTCGACTCTCTCACCCGCTGGGTGGTGCCGATCCAGCGGGTGGGCGCGGCCGGGGGCCCGCGGGCCATCCAGGACCGGATCAACCGGATCGAGGCCTCGGGCGGGACCGAGATCTACCCGGCCCTGGAGCTGGGCTATCGGGCCATCCGCGGGGTCAACGCCCGCTTCAAGCACATCGTGCTTTTGACCGATGGGCGGTCGCTCTCGGCGGCCGACTACGAGCGGCTGGTCCAGCAGATGAAGCAGGAACGGATTACGCTCTCGACCATCGCCATCGGCAGCGACGCCGATACCGAGCTCTTGCAGAACCTGGCCCACTGGGGGGAGGGCCGCTACTACTATGTCGACCGGGCCCGCGATATCCCCAAGGTGACCACCCGCGAGACCCGCATCGCCAGCGGCTCGCCCATCGTCGAGGGAACCATTCTGCCGCAGCTGGTCGGGACCAGTGCGGTGCTGAAAGGGTTTGCCCCGGCCCAGTTGCCGCCGCTGCGGGGGTATGTGGTCTCCTCCCCACGCGAGGGCGCCCAGATCCTTCTGGCCTCCGACCGGGGCGACCCGCTCCTAGCCCACTGGCAGTACGGTCTGGGCCGGGTGGTGGCCTGGCTCTCCGATGCCAAGAGCACCGGCTGGGCCAGCGCGTGGGTGAGCTGGCCGGAGTTCCGGCGGTTCTGGGCCCAGGTGGTGCGCTGGGCGCTGCCCGCGCCGGCTGACCCCAACATCCAGCCGCAGGTCACGGTCGAGGGGACCATGGTCACCGTGCGGGCGGATGTGGTCGAGGACGATGGCAGTTTCAAGGACCTGGCCGACCTGCGGGTGGATGTCGTCGGGCCGGGGCTGCGCGAGGCCGACCGGCCGCTGCGGCAGGTGGCCCCCGGGCGCTATGAGTGGAGCACCACGGTCGAGCAGCCGGGGGTCTACGCGGTGCAGGTCACCCTGCGCGAGCGGGGACGCGAGGTCCGGCAGGAACTGACCGGCTTTGTGGTGGGGTATCCGGCCGAGTACCGCCGCTTCGGGGTGGACCAGGGGCTGCTGGGCCGGCTGGTGGCGATGACCGGGGGGCGGCTCCTCACCGACCCCCAGGCGGCGCTGGCGCCCGAGGGGCTGCGCGCCCAGGGCCAGGAGTGGGCGCCGCTCTGGGGGGCGCTGCTGGCGCTGGCGCTCTGCCTCTTTCCGGTGGAGATCGCGCTGCGCCGCCTGCCGGTGCCCTGGGACCGCCTGCCGCACCTTCTGGGCCAGTGGTGGCGGCTGCGCGGGCGGCACCCCCAGACCGAGACGCCCTGATCCGGCCGATGGCCAGCCCGTTCGACGTCTTGGCCCGCTTCTACGACTGGGACACCCAGGAGGCCACCGACCTCGAGTTCTACCGGAATCTGGCCGCCCGGACCGGGGGGCCGATTCTCGATCTGGCCTGCGGCACCGGTCGGGTGGCACTGGCCCTGGCCCGGGCTGGCTACGAGGTGGTCGGTCTGGATATCTCCCTGGCGATGCTGGAGCGCGCCCGACAGAAGGCCGAGCAGGCCGGGCTGGCTCAGCGCGTTCACTGGCTCTGCGCCGACATGCGACGCTTCGCCCTGGGGCGGCAGTTCCCGCTGGTGATTATCCCCCTGAACTCGTTTATGCACCTGACCGCGCCGCCCGACCACCGGCTGGCTCTCCGCACCATCGCCCGTCACGTCCAGCCCCGGGGGCTGCTCGTCATCCCGCTCTGGAACCCCGATCCCTTTCTCCTGGCCGAGTCCGATGGGCGGCTGGTCCACGACCACACTCGCCCTGGCCCCGAGCCAGGCTGGCGCACCAGCCGTTTCCACTGCCAGCAGGTCGACCTCACCAGCCAGATCCTGGACGTGGTCTATTTCTACGACGAGGTCGGGCCCCAGGGCGAGGTGCGGCGGACGGTCGCGCCCTTCCAGATGTACATCTTCTTCCGCCGGGAGATGACGCTTCTCCTCGAAGAGGCGGGGTTTCTGGTCGAAGAGGTCTATGGCAGTTACGATCTCGAGGAGCACACGGCCAGCAGCAGTGAGATGATCTTCGTCGCCCGGCGGCGTCCGGGCTGAGTCCACCGCGTGCTGGGGCGGAACAAAACGGGAACAGACCGGTTGGTCTGTTCCCGGATTTTTTCGCGCCTGGTTTACTGGACGTGCAGCAGCGTCACCGCCTCAGACCACAGGCGCTCCAGACGGTAGTAATCGCGCTCCCGTGGGCTGAACACGTGAACGACCACCGCCCCGTAATCGATGATCACCCAGCCGGAGTCGTCCGTTCCTTCGGTCTGGTACGGGGAGACGCCCTCGCGGTCCAGCTCCTCGATCACCGCCTCGGCGATAGCCCGGATCTGCCGGGGACTGGCGCCGCTGCAGATGACGAAATAGTCGGCGAACCCGGCGACCTGGCGGATATCAAGGAGCACGACGTCCGACGCCTGCTTGTCCGAGGCGACCTCCGCCGCGCGACGCGCAACCTCAACAGCGTTCAGGGCGTTCGGCCTCCTCACACAACTGCCTGTCACTTAGATTATACATGCCAGCAAGCCAGCCAGCGCAAGAGGGAGCCCGGGACGGCCGCCAGACCCACCTCAGCCAGCGTTCGGCGGCTGGACGCGGTACCGCAGGAACAGCTCCGCCCCGTTGGCGAAGCAGGACAGAAGGTCCAGGCGCACCGGCCGGTCAGGCGGAAACGGCGGTCCCTCGACCATCGTCTTGCTCTCCGCCCCGGTGCCGCCGACGATCTTGGGGGCGATGGTCCAGAAGACCTCGTCTACCAGCCCCTGGGCGAAGAAGGCGTAGTTGAGGATCGGCCCGCCCTCCAGGACCAGCCAGCGCACGCCGAACTCCCGCCGCAGCTGGCGCAGCATCGCCCCGATCTCGACCTGATCAGCGCCCACCACCCGGACCGTCACCCGTCCGGCCAGCGCCGCCACCCGGTCGGGTGGGGCGCTCTGGGGGACGAAGACGACCGTCCGGGCCCCCGGCTGGAGGAGACGCAGTGTCAGCGGCAGATCGGCCGAGCGGCTGACCACCACCCCCAGGGGATGAGGCGGCCAGCCGCGGGCCTGACGGCGGGCGGCCAGAAAATCGGGGAGACGGAAGTCGGGGTTTTCGCGGCGCACCGTCTCCGCTCCCTGGAGGACGGCATCGGCGGCCGCCCGCAGGTAGCGCATTAGCAGCTGATCGACCGGTGAGCCGATGCCAGCCGCCCGGCCGGCCACCGTGATCTTGCCATCGACCGTGCTGACCATATTGGTCACGACGTAGGGACGGTCCGGCGGCGGCTCCGGCAGAGAGAGGTCGCCGTAGACCGCCTCGACCGGTATGGGCGTGCCGTTGGGGAAGAGACGCAGCATCGGGCGACTCCCTCAACGGAGCGACGGGAGCGGCAGCGGTGGCGGCTGCAGCCCCAGCAGGTCCATGAGATCGTGGGCGTTGCGCACGGCGTAGTTGCGCCGGTTATTGTTCATCAGGGCGTGGACCTCGCGGGCCTCGGCCGCCAGGCGCTGCAGGCGCGGCACCCACTCGGCCAGTTCTTCGCGCCGGTAGAGGTAGTCGAAACGGTCGGCGCTCGAGGCCGCGCCTTTGATGTACCAGGTGGCGGCGTTGCGCCCGTGGAAGCGGACGATGGCCAGGGCGGGGTTGGTCACCGCCACCACCGGCGGCACACTCCCCCAGCCGACCTGGGGCTCATCCACCGCCACGAAGACGAAGCCGTGGCGGCGCAGGAGGGCCAGAGTGGCGGCGGTGTTGCCGTTGTTCAGCCAGCTGCGGTGCCGGAACTCGACGGCCACCAGATCGTCGGGGAAAAAGGAGCGGCAGTGGACCAGATAGTCGGCGTTGCGGGCGGTGCAGCGAAACCAGGGCGGGAACTGAAAGAGAATGGCCCGCAGTTTTCCGGCCTCTTTGAGCGGCTGACAGGCCGCGCGGAAGGCCAGGAAGTCGGCGTCGGGCGGCGGCGTCAGCCGGTCGGCCAGCGGTCGGTCGGGGGCGTAGGTCGCCCCGTGAAGGGTGAGCGTCCGGTAGGCCTTGACGTCGAACACGAAGTCGGGCGGCGTGCGCTCGGCCCAGAGATGGAAGGTGCGGGCCGGGAGCAGTCGGTAGAACGTGGCGTCGACCTCGACGATGGGGAAGTAGCGGGCGTAGTAGGTGAGCCGCTGGTGGGCCGGGAGGGTCGGAGGGTAGAAATCGGTGTGATCCGCCCAGTTGCAGGTGCCGACCAGGATGCGTCCCATCGCGAAAGCGATTATACCGCAGTCGAGCGCGCCGGGCCACCCCGGCGCGGGCAGCAGCGGGGTGGCGGCGTGTTGACCCCGACCGCGCCCGTCCTCTATACTCCCCATGCCCGCCTGCCCCGTTGCTGGCGGAGAGCACTTTGGAAAAGAGGCGTTCAGGACGATGATCAAGGTCGGTTTGATCGGTTGCGGGAGCATCGCCAACGCGCACGCCGAGGGCTGGCTGGCGATGCAGGAGCAGGGCCGCGCGCGGGTGACTGCGGTGAGCGATGTCGTCGCGGAGAACGCCGAGCGGATGGCCCGGCGGCTTGGCGCCAGCGCGATCTACCAGCACTTCGAGGACCTCATTCACCGCGCCGATGTCGACGCGGTCGATATCTGTCTCCCCCACCACCTGCACGAGCCGGCCATCGTGGCTGCGGCCAACGCCGGAAAGCATATCCTCTGCGAGAAGCCCCTCTGTCTCACCCTGGCCGAGGCGGCCAGCATCGCCCGGGCGGTGGAGAGCAACGGCGTGACGATGATGTGCGCCCACAATCAGCTGTTCGACCCGGCGGTCCAGCGTGGCAAGCAGGTCCTGGCCGAGGGGGTGGTGGGCGAGGTCCTGATGGTGCGGACCACCGACTGCTTCCGTCCTCCCCAGCCGCCCGAGAAATGGGGCTGGCGGGCCGACAAGGCGACGATGGGCGGGGGGTGCCTCATCGACACCGGCTACCACCCGACCTATCTGCTGCTGTACCTGAGCGACTCGCCGCCGGTTGAGGTCTGCGCCATGACCGGCCAGTACCATGTCAAGGCCATCCAGGGCGAGGACTCGGCCCAGGTGATGGTGCGCTTCGCCAACGGCAGCCTCGGGTACATCCTCACCAGCTGGGCCTGGGACTGGCCGGGCGGTGCCTATCAGTTCCAGGTCATCGGCAGCCGGGCCCAGGTCTACGGTCGGGGCAACCGTCTCTACCTTCAGCCCAACGGCTGGCAGCCGGCCAGCCTTGAACTGCCGGCCCGGCGCAACTTCGTGGCTGAGATCGAGCACTTCGTTGAGTGCCTGGAGACCGGCCGCCGCCCCCTCCAGACCCACGTCGAGGGCACCAATGTCCTGCGGCTGATCCTGGCGGCCTATCGCTCGGTCGAGGAGCGACGGGTGGTCGCGCTGGCCGAGCTGGAGTAGGGTCTCGGTCGGCGGCTGAGCCGGCCTCTCTGGACGAACAAACGCGCTGTCTGGGAGCCCGCGCCGGCCGGGGACGCCGGGGCGAGGCCGCCCCGATTCGCCTGTCTGGCCGGCCCTGGTGGGGAGGGGCCGCGCTTCAGTCTTCCGTGGCTGGACGGCGGTGGCTCTGCCACCAGAGGCCGGCCAGGGCCGCGCCGAGGAGCAGCCCGGCGAGGAGCAGTTGCCAGTGGGGCAGCCGGGGCCGGGCGGCGCGCACCTGCCGCATCAGTTCGATGGTCTCCCGCACCGTTGCCTCCTTGTCGGGTCGTTCGGGGCGGACGGTCTGGGCTTATGATGTCAGCGCCAGTCGGTCACCGCCCACTGTCCATTCACATCCTGGACCACCACGGTAAACAGTCGGGGCTGCCAGAGGTCGCGGCCGAGGCGCACCGCGAACTCCAGTCCGATCCAGTAGGTGTCGCCGTCGCCACGGGCCCGGTCCGCCGGCGTGGCCCGGCGAAACGAACGCTGGGCCACCCGCAGGTCGCGGATCTCCAGCCGGCTGAGCAGGCTGGCGGTGGTCTGGAGGTCGGCCGGTACGCGGTCCGGCGGGCGGACTGCGGCGCTGGAGGGGGTCGGACGGTAGAGGCGCAGGGCCGTCTCGGTATCCTGGCGGCGCAGGGCGTGAAAGAACTCCCAGGCGACCGCTTCGGCGGGCGACCGGCCGCAGCCGCTGAACAGCGGGCCGAGCACCAGGAGCGCCACCGCCAGCCAGGCCAGAAGATCGTCAGGCCGGCAGAAAACGGCCGTTTTGTTGGATAAGCCGCCCATCCAGATAGATCGCCCCACCCGGGCGCAGGTCCTTGATCAGGTCCCAGTGGATGCTCGACTGGTTGACGCCACCGGTCTCGCGGTAGGACTGGCCGAGGGCCAGGTGGACGGTGCCGCCGATCTTTTCGTCGAAGAGAATGCTCTTGGTGAAGCGCTGGAGGTGATAGTTCAGGCCGAGGCCGATCTCCCCCAGGCGGCGGGCGCCCGGGTCGGCGTTCAGGACCGCTTCGAGGTAGGCCTGGCCCTTGGTCGCCGAGGCCCGGACGACCTCACCGCGCTCGAACTCCAGGCGGACGCCCTCGACCTCGCGCCCGGCGTGGATGGCCGGAAAGTCGAAGGTGATGTAGCCCTCAGCCGAGTCTTCGTGGGGACCGGTGAAGATCTCGCCATCGGGCATGTTGTGGCGGCCATCGCCGGCGATCCAGGTGCGGCCGGCGATCCGCAGGCGGAGGTCGGTGTCGGGGCCGACGATACGCAGCTCCTGTCCGGCTTCCAGGACCTGTTTCCAGCGGTGCAGTTCGGCCTGCATCGCCGGCCAGTCGATATTGGTGGCCTGGAAGACAAAGTCCTCGTACTCCTCCAGCGACATCTCGGCCTCCTGGGCCAGGGCCGGGGTTGGGTACTGGCAGAGGACCCAGCGGCGCTGCAGGACCTTTTCGACGTAGGGCCGGCGGGCGCGGGTGACCGCCACCTGTCGCTGGGGGTCGGTCGAGGTCAGGAGTTTGAGGTTTCCCGGGGCGGCGACCGAGATGACCGCCTCGGCCTGCTCGACCGCGGTCATGAGGGCTGGGGGGAAGTAGGCCAGTTGCTCGGGGGTGCCGGCGTCCAGGAGCAGCCGGCCGGTCTCCTCGAACGAGACGATGAGCGTCGGTAGGGCCCCGGCGGCCAGGGCGGTGCGATAGAGGCTCAGTAAGAGCGGTTTGGCCAGGTCGGTCCCGGTGATCAGCACCCGGTCGCCCGGGTGCAGGGCCGTGGAATAGTGGACCAGAATCTGGGCCAGCTGGTCGACGCGTGGGTCGCGCACCGCTGCCTCCGCACGGAATCCCCTCTCCGCCCGCGGTCGAGGGCTACGGTCTTTCGGTAGTGAATGGACTTCGGGCAGATTATATCACGGTCCCAGCCGCACGGGCTGGCCGGTCTGGGCCGATTCCATCGCCGCCAGGGCGATGGCCAGGCTGGCTCGACC
>Ga0101941_1000607_pt1 | contig 52406 bp, 47 predicted proteins | sample DewCreD2012metaG_3_FD_75242 | JGI IMG/M metagenome (GOLD analysis project Ga0101941, IMG submission 75242) | Hot spring sediment bacterial and archeal communities from British Columbia, Canada, to study Microbial Dark Matter (Phase II) - Dewar... ... | reverse complement strand
TAAAGGGTTTCATGAGGAGCATACGGGTAATGGAATTGGAAAAGATTTTCAAATGAGGCAACGAATGATTTTCAGAAAGGTTTTACGTGAGGCAAAACGGGTGTTGACCTCTGCGCCGTGGATATTCGCTGCGCCAACGGGGGCGGACAAGGTGACGGTGTATTGGGACCCTGTGCCGAACGCGACGGGTTATCGTGTGCGCTGGGGCACGGCAAGCGGGATGTATCCCAACGTGTCTTCGGTACAGCCTGCGGATGCGCGGATGTTAAGCATCACGGGTTTAACCCCCGAGCAGGAGTATTACTTTGTGGTGGAGGCGGAGCGCAACGGGGTATGGAGTGCGCCATCGGATGAAGACAGCGCGATACCCCATGTGGGGGCGATACCGTGGGATAGCGGGGATGCTGCCACTATTATAACACGGGTGCGCCAAGTGGTCGGTGCTGCTGCCGCCTACGGGATGTTTGACGTCATTAGCCCTGACGAACAGGTCTACTCCGACTATGGGGTGAGACAGCCTGACACCTACTTTGTTCCTGAGACGTTCTCGCTGTTTATGCCCAACTCAGGATTTGAGATACCTCTGAGCAACACATCAAGCGATGCGCTTGAGAATACTTACACAGGTCCATATCGTCGTGTCAAATCCGCTGGTGGTTTCATCGGGGTACAAGGCAATTTTTGGGCTCCGTCCACTTACAGTCCTACTTACCCCTACACACAGATCCAGATTACGTCCAAAGCTGAATCGACGGGCGCCATGGATACGCCGTGTATGTACTTTGGTTACTCGGTGGGGAAGTATGACATAGAAGCAGGTATAATGTACCACCCTTCCGGTAGGCTTGGAGTCAACTATCCCCGCTGGCAAGCGTATTTCGTAACTAGAGAAGGAAAAAGCCGCTCGCGGGTTGCTCTACATGATGCCTTCAAGCAAAATGCACACATAATGGACAGCCTTGCGGGAGGCAACGAGGTGGTAGTCCAATTGATTCTGTTCCCGCGCGACAAACTGGCGAAGTTACGTGTTACTCCTACTGACCCGTTTGTCGGTGAACTCTTCATCCGCGAGATTGCCGGTACCACAAAGGTTGCTTCCTCAGCGAATGGCATCTTCCGACGAGTGCACTCCGTTGCGCAGAGAAAGGAGGCCGTCGACGCCCTCCCGTGGACACGAGCACAAGGATACGTGCGAACGGGCAGCTACGTGAGAGGTATGGGCATCGGATTTAACGTCATAGAAGGAGGGTGGCTTGACCCTCCTGCACAATTACAGGACAACATCCTGCACTTGTGGAACGACTGGACATCAGATGTCACAATCCAGCAGGGTAGCTTTCCCGCGTCTGGTGTCGTCTCGTGGGAGGTATTATCTCCATACAGCAGGGAGATAGTAAACATTACGCTACCTTCCGGTGATTAGTAGGAGGCAGAAATCTATGGCGCCATCCCAAAACTTCGATCCGAGTGCCTTATCCATCCTCGCCTTCTACTCTAACGAGGGTCTGGTGCGCTACAAAGCCGTCAACGGACAACTTGTATCGCAAGAGTGGATTTGCAGGGTACAGGGGAATTGGTACTTCCGCAGGGCACACATTTCACCTGACGGACGGTGGGTATACATGATGTTCCATGCGGACACGGTCGCTATCGACTTGGCATCGCACAAGTGGCATTGGCTGGCAAGGGCGAAACGGGAGGAGTCAGGAGTCATCACTTCCCTATATGAGCTTAAGTGGTCGCCGGACAGCCGTTTTCTGTTAGGGGGGCAGATACCTGAACCCATAACAGACCTTACATTGTTTTCTCCTTCCGGCTCGAAACCGCGTCTGCTTGCTGAAGGCACTATCCTCACCTTTGGCTGGTACCCAGATAGCCGTGCCGTCTGGTACGCGATGAAGAAAAGCGAGCAGGGTAAGGCTGTGTGGTATAAACGCGCTCTAACACGAGGTGCTCCACAACGATTAACACCGCAAGAACAGCGTACAATCTGCAGCGGTTGGGATTTTCTGCCGCCTGCTCACAGGTATTTTCCGTTGCCAGAGTGTTCCGTGCCGTATACCCCTTATACCGCAGACAGGTCGATGCGGGTTCTGAACTTTCACTTTGCGGACGGCACACCTGCCCTGATTGAGACGAGGCAGGGTAAAATATACCGATTGGACCCCCCGTCTACAGTGAAATATCCGACCGTTCGCGACATTTCTGCAGACAAACAGTGGGCACTGGTTCAGTGCAACGACTGGGAATACTATGCCGTACACCTCACAACAGGTCAATGGCGGCGGGTTCTGGGCAGTCTGCGTTGGGGAGATTCCTTGATCCGCGTCCAGTTCGCTCAAAGTGCGCGTCTGCTTGGGTGGTAGTGCGCGGATAGATGTTTATGTCCGCATTATGCTACAATATACCCGGCATCATCCTGCGAGAAAGGAGGTTTCAACGATGAAACGCTACCTCTGGCTTCTCATGCTCGCGCTGGCGATACCCGCCTTCGCTGCGCCGCCCAACTGGGACATCTCCAACACCTACTGGACGGCGCAAATCCGCGACGTGTACTACGGCTTCGTGTTCGACGGCAACATCCGCTTCTTCACCCAGAACACCACCACCGGCGAGTTCACCGGCAGGGTGCAATACCTGCCCCCCAACAACAACCCGCTGGGGCAATACAACATCTCCGGCAGGGTGGATGGGGACACCATCTCTTTCTCCGGCGTCGCCAATATCCCCGGCGTGGGCAACACCGATGTGGTCTGGCAGGGAACCATCACCCAGAACGGCGCGAAGATGCAGGGGCAGATGGCATACTGGGACTGGATTTGGGAAGTATGGGTGGTGTTTGACTGGTGGACGACCTCCGGCGGTCCTGCACGCCCCATTGTGCGCACCTACACCATCAGCGGGAAGGTGGAACTGGGCGACTACGGAGGGGACATCACCACCGTGCCGATTGTGGTACAGTTGCGCAACGCCGGTAGCACCGACCCGCTTCGCACGGTGACGCTCTATTTGGACAGCGCGGGCAACTACATCCTGCCCGACGTACCGAACGGCAACTACGACCTGGCGTTCAAGGCGAGCCACTGGTTGCGCAAGGTGGTGCGCAACGTCACGGTGAGCGGTGCGAACGTGGGCGGAGTGAACGCCTCGCTGGTGAACGGGGACATTGACGGGGACAACGAGGTGACGCTGTTTGACTTTGGCGGTCTGGTGGCAGCGTTTGGCAGTGTTCCGGGTGATAGCAACTGGAACCCCGATGCGGATTTGGACGGTGATGCGGAGGTGACGCTATTTGACTTTGGTGTGCTGGTGCGCCACTTCGGCGAGATAGGCGATGAGTAATAATCGCCCGCAACGGTTACAGAAAATCTTGGCTCAGGCGGGTTACGGCTCGCGGCGGGCGTGTGAACAGCTTATCCTGCAGGGGCGCGTGCGCGTGAACGGGCAAGTGGTGACGCAGCTGGGCGTGCAGGCTGACCCGCGGTGCGACGTGGTTGAAGTGGACGGCAAGCGGGTGCAACTGCCTGAGGAGCACACCTACATCCTGCTACACAAGCCCGCAGGCGTGGTCACCACCCGCCGCGATGCACACGCCGCCCGCACGGTGATAGACCTGCTGCAGGGCGTCACCGCTCCCGTCTTTCCGGTAGGTCGTCTGGACGCCGATACCACAGGAGCGCTACTCCTCACCGACGACGGCGAGCTGGCGTATCGTCTGACGCACCCACGCTACGGTGTGCCGAAGACCTATCTCGTGGAGGTGCGAGGAGAGGTAAAAGAGGAAGCCATCCGCCGTCTGCACGAGGGCGTTGCCTTAGAGGACGGCACGACCGCTCCCGCGCAGGTGCAGAAGGTGCGCACCCTTGCCGACCGCAAAACCACCCTCCTGCGCCTTACCATTCACGAGGGGCGCAAGCGACAGGTGAAGCGGATGTGCACGGCGGTTGGGCATCCGGTCGTACGCCTGCACCGCGAGCGGTTTGGTCCGCTCACCCTCCGCAATCTGCCTGCAGGCGCGTGGCGGCACCTTACCGCCGAGGAGGTTACCGCACTCCGGAGAGCGGTTGGACTGTCTCCCTAAATCTGCGGCTGCTGGGTCTGGTCCCACGGCGATTTTGCGTAGCTTTCTCGGTGCAGCTGGCGCAAGCGCATGAGTCCTTTTTTCGCGTTCTCGTATTCGGGGTTGAGCTGCACCGCCTGTTCGTATTCCATCTCCGCTTCCATGTAGGAACCCAGCGCCTCGTAAGCCGCCCCCAGGTTGTAGTGCGCCCGGTAGGAATCGGGCTGTATCTCGGCCGCTTTGAAGAAAGCGTGTGCGGCGTTCTCGTAGTCGCGCATCTGCGCGTACGCTGCACCTACGTAAAACCACGCCGTGTAGTTCTCCATATCCTTCTGAAGCACCCAGTACATGCGCTCGATGCACTCCTCGTAGCGCCCTTGCTTGAAAAGGTCCATCCCCTCTTGCAGCCACTGCTGAGCGTCCGCCATTTCGTCACCCCCTACACGCCGGTTCACCTGTATCGACACCCGCTGTACATCACAGGTTACTGCTAAAGCGATTCTACGCGCTTTGCTCAGAGGAGTCAACGCTCTTTGCATCTGCACCCCTTTCAGGATATAATTCTGTTGCGGAAGGAGGACTGTGTTACCCGTGTTATCCCGTCTGGAAGAGGTTGAAAAGCGTTTTGAACAGATAGAGCAGGCTCTTGCCGACCCGCAAGTGGCTTCCGACCCGAAGGAGCTGCAGCGGCTGGGCAAAGCGCATGCGGAGCTGCAGCCCGTCGTGCAGGCGTTCCGCGAATACAAGACCACCCTGAAGCGCATCGAAGAAGCGGAATCCCTGCTGGATGACCCCGAGATGCACGACCTGGCGCAGGAGGAGCTGGCTTCCCTCAAAGAGATGCGCGAACAGCAGGAACACCAGCTGAAGCTCATGCTTCTGCCCAAAGACCCCAACGACGAGCGCAACGTGCTGCTGGAGATCCGGGCAGGCACAGGCGGCGAGGAGGCGGCTCTGTTTGCGGCGGAGCTGGCGCGGATGTACATGCGCTATGCCGAACGTCGCGGGTGGAAGTACGAGGTTCTGGACGTACAGGAAACAGGCATCGGCGGATACAAGGAGATTGTTATCCTGATCGAGGGCAAAGGGGCGTACAGTGCGTTGAAATATGAAAGCGGTGTGCACCGGGTGCAGCGTGTGCCGGTTACCGAGAGCAGCGGACGCATTCATACCTCCGCGGCGACGGTTGCGGTTCTTCCCGAAGCGGATGAGGTAGAGGTGGAAATCAACCCCGAGGACCTGGAGATAGACACTTTCCGCGCGGGCAGTGCAGGCGGTCAGCACATGCAGAAGAACGAAACCGCCGTGCGTATCCTGCACAAGCCGACGGGCATTGTGGTCACCTGTCAGGATGAGCGTTCGCAGCTGCAGAACCGCGAGAAAGCGATGCGCATGTTGCGTACACGCCTGTACGACCTGCAGCAACAGCAGATGGAGGCAGAGCGTACCGCTGTGCGCAAGTCGCAGGTGGGCACGGGCGACCGCAGCGAGAAAATCCGCACCTATAACTTCCCGCAGGGGCGCGTGACCGATCACCGTATCGGATTGACTATCTATAACCTGCAGGAGATTCTGGACGGTGATATCCAGCCCTTCGTCGACGCCCTGATCGCCGAGGACCAGGCGAGAAAACTACAGCAAGCGGATATGCAGGAAGACCCGGTAGCGGCGAGGTAGGGGATGCAGTGCATAGAACGCAGTGCTTGACCTCTCGTTAATCTTTGGATATACGTGTTTTGGACAAGGCACGCTTCAACCTATTTTGTCATGCTGAGCGTCAGCGAAGCATCTCAGAGTAGCGATAAAACAAGATTCTTCGCTTCGCTCAGAATGACAGGGTTGGCGGAACCATTCCGCTTACATCCAAATAATCACGTGTGGTCAAGTAGCAGCGCTGACTGGGTAGACCAGGCGAGAGGCGACCTACAGGCAAGAAGGTTCATCCGATATGCACAAGCTATCGTCCAGTTCTGTGAAGGTCTTCTCACCTAGATATACGCAGGAGGAAGTGCTGGAAGCTCTCCGCGCCGGAATGCCCCAGTTGCTGGAGCGACTGCCGGTGCAGTGGGTGGTACTGTTTGGTTTGTATGCGAAAGGCAACTACACCGCGTTCAGCGATATCGACATACTGGTTGTGTACGCGGGCGAGCCGCGAGAGGATGCCTTCACGCTGGTCAAACGAACCTTCGGGCTTGCGGGGCTGGAACCGCAGGTGTTGAGCGTGGAAGAGTTTCGCGCGGTGCTCCCCGTCTGGCAGAGGATGCTACAGGAAAGCATCTCCGTCTGGGGTGGGAACCCTGTGGGGGGATTTTTAGCCTTTTACTCGCAATGAGCGCAGCTTCTGCACCGCCTTGACAACCTGCTCTATGGTGTAATCTATCTGCTCCTGCGTGTTGTCTTTGCCAAGAGTGAATCGCACCGAACCTTCAATAAGGCGCGGCTCGATCCCCATCGCCACCAGCACATGCGAGGGTTCGGTATCCCCGGACGAACACGCTGCCCCCGCCGAGCAGTAGATACCCACCGCGTCCAGCGACAACACCAGCGATTCGCCCTCCACATCGGCAAAAGCGAGGTGCGCATTGTTGGGCAGGCGACGCACCGGATGTCCTGTCAGGATGACGTCCGGCACGCGCTCCATGATTCCCTCTATCAGCCGGTCACGCAGGGCACGCACACGCTCCATCTCCTCCGCACCGCACCGCATGGCGCGTTCCGCCGCCGCCCCGAACCCTACAATGCCCGGCACGTTGTAGGTTCCTCCCCGTCGCCCGCGTTCCGGACCTCCGCCGTCCAGCAGGGGACGCAGGGGAGTACCTCGGCGCACCACCAGCGCCCCGACTCCCTTGGGTCCATACAGCTTGTGCGCGGAGATAGAGAGCATGTCCGCGTTCAACATGTCCATGTCCACCCATATCTTACCCACCGTTTGCACTGCGTCGGTATGGAAGGGGATGCCATGCTCGCGGGCGATGGCGCCGATCTCCGCGATGGGTTCGATAGTGCCCACCTCATTGTTGGCATGCATGACGGTGATCAAACCGGTGCGGGGGGTGATGGCGCGGCGTACATCATCAGGGTCTACCAGCCCGGTGCTATCAACCGGCACAAAGGTAATCTCCCATCCTGCCTCGCGCAAAGCTGCACATGCTTCCAGCACCGCATGGTGTTCGATAGGGGTGGTAATCAGGTGATTCTTGCGGTCGCCCCACGCCCGCGCGACGCCTTTGATTGCCCAGTTATCGCTCTCGGTGCCCCCGCTGGTGAAATACACATCATCGGCGTCGGCGTTTACCAGACGGGCAACCTGTTCGCGGGCGTGTTCTATCGCCTCTCGCGCCTCCTGCCCTATCGTGTAGATAGCCGAGGGGTTGCCGAAGGCGCGACTAAAAAAAGGCTCCATTGCCTGTAGCACTTCCGGTGCCACAGGCGTGGTCGCTGCGTGGTCCAGATAGACCGGTAGCATCTCCGCAGGTTATCGGCAACCGACGGTGGGATACAACTCCGTTATCGGACAGTTCCCGTTAGCCTGCACGCCACAGCGCAGGCAGATCTCCTCGATCATCTGCTTGTCGCTCTCCACCGCGGTGACGATGAACGCCCGCAAGCCGTCAATCAGCGCATGGCGATCCTCCGGTGTCATCTCATCCAGCACCTGCTTCAGGCGGGCAGTGCGTTCCTCTTCCACCTGCCGGGTGAGCCTCTCGCCCTTCTCGGTGAGCTGCACCTCCACAAACCGCCTGTCTGCAGGGTTGCCGTGCCGGGTGACCAGTCCCTTGCGAACCAGTCGGTTGAGCATGTTCGTCGCCGAGGGGTAGCTGATGTCCAGCCCCTCTGCCACTTCGCCCACCGTCGCGTTGCGGTGGAGCCAGATGTAGCGCATCGCCTGCAACTGCGGCAGGGTAATCTCCTCGTGCGTCAGCTCTGCTACCAGTCGTTCACTCAGACTCTTGGTCAGTATCTGCGCAAACAGATTGGACACCCGTGCTGCGTACTCGTAATCCAGTTCTACGGTCTTCATCGCGTGTTCACCTGCTTTCCTGATTTTGCTTACCCTAGATAAAGTATATCACAATCGGTTCACTTATGCAAACAGATTGAACAGATTAAACAATTTTATTGCCAATAGAAAATACCTCTTGCCTACAAAGTGTTAGCCTTTTGATGCGACAGGCTATTTCCTGCCATTCTGAATTCCATGTTATTTTGATTCCCTGTCATTCTGAGCGGAGCGAAGAATCTCGTAGATGCTTCACTTCGTTCGGCGTGACAACAAGGATGAGATGCTTCGCTAACGCTCAGCATGACAAGACAGCTCGGCAGGAACCTCGCCCTCCATGAACTTTGACACATTACTATCTCATAGAGTTATATGAGAGCGTTCGGAAAATAGTACTCTGTCAATCTTGTTGACGGGTGCAGCCAAGGCGGCTTTATGCTTTCACCATGCTCGCCCCACGATTGAAATCATGGGCTATGAACAGAGCAAAGTCCGCCTGCGCGGATTGAACAACCTGTGAAGACAGGTTTATCCTCACCATAGCCCACCATTTCAATGGTGGGAAGACCGCACAATGACAGAAGAGAACCTGCAACACCACAAGATTGCAGTTTGACAAACCGTCGGTCACTCCTGTTAAGACGAGTTTCCGAACACTCTCAATTATATATCTTCGCTAATATTTTACCTCAAAAATGGACGCAATGTACGTGCCGCTTGTAGATTTTGCTCCACAGGGTACCCACACAAAACATAGCAGGAAGCGTTGGCGGCGGCGCAGAACTGTTGCTTAGCCTGGACTAACCCATCGTCGGAGGATGAGATGCTTAAGATTGGCTTCGTGGACCACCACCTGAACAATTTCCATGCGAACACTTTCCTCAAGCTATTGCATGAAGACCTCGCTTCGGAGGAGGTACGGGTTGTCGCTGCGTGGGAAAGTCAGCCGACCGGAGAAGACTGGTGCGCAAAAAACGGTGTGGAACGCAAACCTTCTATTGCAGAAGTCGTACGCAGTGCGGATGCGCTGATGGTGCTCGCGCCGGATAATCTGGCAGACCATCTGGCGCTGTGTGAGCAGGTTCTGCCTGCGGGCAAGCCCACCTTCATCGACAAACTGCTCTCCCCCAGCCTGGCGGATGCTCACCGGATCGTGCAATTGGCGCAGCAGCACGGTACACCCATCGTCTCTTCGAGTGCGCTGCGGTTCGCGGTAGAGCTGGAAGCGATGCGCCCCCAGCTCGCCGGCACGATCTCTGAAGCCTTTGCACGCGGCATGGGTGAATGGATGGGCTACGGCGTGCATACGGTTGCGCTGGTGGCCGGGCTGATGGGCACCGGCGTGTCGCGAGTGGCAGATGTCGGTACGCCAGCCAGCCGATTCCTCGCCATCGAGTATGCCGATGGACGCCGCGCCACCGTAGAAGTGCGCAACTGCGAGAACATGTGGAACGTGTTCCCCTGGGTGTTTGGCGCGAAGGTGGGCAACACGTATCATGTGGAGACCGTCAAAGACTACAACGGCTTCTATTTGAACCTGATGAAGATGGCTGTCCGGTTCTTCAAGACAGGCCAATCACCGGTGTCGGCGCAGGAAGCGCTGGAAATGGTGGGCATCCTGGACGCCAGCAACCGCTCCCAACAGGCGGGAGGCGCGTGGGTGACCTTATAAGCGCCGACCTGCCGGGGGACACGTTTTCTGCTCTCCTGCAATATCGAAAGAGGCGGGGGGAGCAAAAAGATCGAGCCCCCATTTGGGGGCTCGACCTCAGTTCGGAAGCGGAAAACTGCCTTCCGTTTTACGCACGTCGGCGACGCAGTGCCATACCTGCCAGCCCGACGATACCGGTAGCCAGCGCCATCAGCCCGCCCGGCTCAGGAACGGGGACCAGGTTCAGGGTGTATGCAGGCCCCGACTGCCCTTGTAGTGGGCGAAGTTGGTTCCCGTCGGCCAGTGTAACGAAAGAGGTGTACGAACCACCTACCCCAGAATCCCAGACAACCACAGGGTAGGGCAGAGCCCCCGGCAGAAGCCCTTGGTTTTTCAGACTGATGTCGAGGATAGACAGGCCGCCTGCGATATTGACATTGGAGAGAGTTGCAAAAGAAATTCGCAACCCCCACGGACGCACCTGTCCGTTGTTCTGCGTTGTGGGCTCTCCAGGATGTCGTGCTCCTGCCAGCTGCTTAAAAATCGGATCACCAAATACCGTGGTAATGTTGGTAACCGCCGTGTCGAGAGTACCGTTCAGCACGACCTTATTGTCTATCGGCGTTCCTGTTGTCCCACGCCGGGTGGATGTATCCCACCCTAACATGAGTTCTAATCCCTTTATCGGGGAGTCATGCTGAACCCACACCGAGAGGTTAATAACATCCCCCGGCGCCACCAACAGCTCGGTGATAGGGGTGGTCTCGCCCGCTCTGGTGATCCAGAACTGCAGTGCGCTAGCGGGGCTAAGGCTGAGCAGCATCAGCGCCGCAGACGCGATACCTGCTGTAAGCCAGATACGTAAGCCTTTCATACTCGCCTTCCATCTCCTTTCTTAGAGTGGTACTCTGATGGATAACCTGAGCTCATTGTAGCGCACCGGCGCAAGTTTGTCAACAGGGAAACCCCGTCTTCCCCAAAAAATTTTTCACAGCTGATGCACATTCCCGCAGTTTCTACAAGTGCCGCAACGGACCGACTCTCCTCTCTCGTAAACGAACCACCGCCAGAAGTAGCGGTATTCCTTCCCTCCTCGGGGTAGCAGGGTGCGCCTGCTCAGGCTCTCCATTCATATATATATGCAAGAATCGTACCACAAACGGGGTTTTTGGGGGTGTACGAGCAAAAATTTTCGAAAATTGTTTGCGGAGAATCCAATCAAGGCGGTTTAAGAGGGGGCGTTTCGAGGAGGAAAGAAAAGAAACCTTGTCAAAGTAGAAATTTTTGTCGTTTAACGTAGATTCTCAACCGGTTGACGAGCCTGCCCTGAGAGGGTAAGATTCTATTCGATACGGAGTTACACGCGGATTATGCATAGCACTACTATCGTACGTGGTTATTTGGACATAGGCGTACCGGTCGCGCTTGTCCTGTCATTCTGAGCGAAGCGAAGAATCTCGTGCGAACGATAGACCGAGATGCTTCGCTAACGCTCAGCATGACACAATAGACCGATACTACGGCGGTACAACCATGAACCAACCTGTGAGCGATAATCTGTGGCAACGGTTCTCTCCGCTCAACCTTGCCTACCTTGCGGAGGTATACGAGCTTTATCAGCGTGACCCTCAGCGGGTACCCACCGCGATTCGCGAGCTGTTTGAGCGTTTTGGCGCGCCGCCGACAGCCGAGGCGGAGATAACTGCGGCTGAGAGAGCAGGCTACACCTGCCGACAGATTGCGGGGGCGGTGTCACTGGTAAGGGCTATCCGCGCGTACGGTCACCGTGCAGCGCAGCTGGACCCGCTGGGCACTCCACCGCCGGGCGACCCGTCCCTCTTACCTGAGGTACACGGCATCACGGAGAGCGATTTGCGCTCTCTGCCCGCCGATGTGATAGGCGGCGTGCTCAGCGCGGGCGCCCCCGACGCGCTGACGGTTATCCAGAGGATGCGTGAGGTATATCAGGGAACGCTGGGCTACGAGTTCGAGCATCTGGAGCAGGCGGAAGAGCGCGCCTGGTGGGAGGAGGCGGTGGAATCGCGTCGATACGCTCCGCCCAACGACCCAATAGACGAAATGGCGCTGCTCGACCGCCTCACCGAGGTAGGTGCGCTGGAGCGGTTCCTGCATCGGGCTTTCCCCGGGCATATCCGCTTCTCGCTGGAAGGGCTGGGCGTGATGATACCGATGCTGGACGAGCTCATCGGCGCGGCGGCGGAGGCGGGCACACGCTATATCCTGCTGGGCATGGCGCACCGCGGCAGGCTCAACGTGCTGGCGCATATTCTGGGCAAACCCTATGAGCAAATCATCGCCGAGTTTCTTGGCGTGTACCAATCGCCGGGCGTCTCCTACAGCGGCAGCAGTGACGAAGGCTGGACAGGCGATGTGAAGTACCATCTGGGCGCGCGTCGTGCGTACAAAGGCGGTGAGGAAGTCAGCGTAGAGGTGTATCTGGCTCCGAACCCCAGCCATCTGGAGTGGGTCAACCCGGTGGTGGAAGGGATGACCCGTGCCTGCGGTGAGAAGCGCGACCAGCCGGGCGCGCCCCGGCAAGACGAGCGCATCTCGCTGGCGGTGTTGATACACGGCGACGCGGCGTTCCCCGCTCAGGGCGTTGTGGCGGAGACGCTCAACCTGTATCGCCTGCCCGGCTACCGCACAGGAGGCACCATCCACCTGATTCTGAACAATCAGATTGGCTTCACCACACTGCCTCAGCACGGGCGTTCCACCGATTACGCCAGCGACCTCGCCAAAGGCTTCGATCTACCGATAATCCATGTGAACGCCGACGACCCCGAAGCCTGTTTAACCGCCGTCCGTCTGGCGCACGCCTACCGTGAGCGGTTTTTGAAGGACGTTATCATCGACCTTGTAGGCTATCGGCGGTGGGGGCACAACGAAAACGACGAGCCAACTTTCACCCAGCCTCAGATGTACGCGCGCATCGCCCGGCATCCCACCGTGCGCGAGCTGTGGGTGCGCCGACTGGTGCAGAAGGGGTTGATTACTCAGCAAGAAGCGGACAAAAAGCTGCAGGATGCGATAGAACGCCTGCACGCTTTAAGGCGCAAAGTGGCTGACGAGATAGATCTGCACATCCGCAGACCGCTGGCGGGCCTGGAAGCGGGAGGCGAACGCGGCGGGCTGGGCAGTCTCGAGGCGGAGGGGGGCATCGAAACCGCTGTAGAATTTGCGGTACTGCAACGGTTGAACGCCGAAATCACGCATCTCCCCGACGATTTCCACCTGCACCCGAAACTGCAACGCCCCTTTGCCCGGCGGCGCGAGGTGTTCACATCGGACGGTAGCATCGACTGGGCGCATGCAGAAGCGCTCGCCTTTGCGTCCGTCCTCGCCGAGGGAACGCCCATTCGCCTGACCGGGCAGGACGTGACACGCGGAACCTTCAGCCAGCGGCATCTGGTGCTGCATGACGTTCAGACGGGAGCGGAGTACAACATCCTGCAGAACCTGCCGTCCGCGAAGGCATCGTTCGAGGTGTGGGATAGCCCCCTCTCGGAAGCGGCGGTGCTGGGCTTCGAGTACGGCTACAGTGTGCAGGCGCCGGATACGCTGGTGTTATGGGAAGCACAGTACGGCGATTTCGCCAACTCCGCACAGGTCATCATTGACCAGTTTATCGTGTCGGGGCGTTCCAAGTGGGGACAGCGCAGTGGTCTGGTGTTGCTTCTGCCGCACGGCTACGAAGGGCAGGGTCCGGAGCACTCCAGCGCACGTCTGGAGCGGTTCCTGCAGCTGGCGGCGGAGAATAATATCATCGTGGCGAACTGCTCGACGCCTGCGCAGTACTTCCACATCCTGCGTCGACAGGCGAAGCTGCTTCGGGTAGACCCGCGCCCGCTGGTGCTGTTGACGCCCAAGAGCTTGCTGCGCCATCCGATGGCGGTCTCCTCGCCACAGGAGCTGGCGCTGGGGCGGTTCTACCACTTACTGCACGATAAGCGTTCCGCGCGGGAGGCGAAGCGCGTGAAACGCCTCATTTTATGTAGTGGCAAGGTGTACTACGACCTGCTGGCAACGGGCAAGCTCAGTCCCGATTCACCACAGTATGATGAGAGTGTAGCAGTAGCGCGGTTAGAGCAGTTCTATCCCTTCCCCGCAGGCGAAGTGGAGGCGGTGGTGGCGCATTACCCCAACCTGCGGGAGGTCATCTGGTTGCAAGAGGAGCCGCGCAACATGGGAGCGTGGACGTTCGTCGCACCACGCCTGCGGGACATTCTGGGTAACCGGCTGCCCCTGCGTTACATTGGGCGTACGCGCATGGCAAGCCCTTCGGAGGGCACGCAGGAGTGGCATCAGCAGGCGCAGACGCAGATTGTCGCCGCCGCTTTTGAACCCGCAGGCGAAGCCGAACCGGCAGGAGCGGTGCAAAAATCGTAAGGAGGACAGACATGCCGATAGAGATTCGCGTTCCGATGCTGGCGGAGTCGGTCGTGGAGGCGACCGTAGGCAGGTGGCTCAAACAGGAAGGGGAGCGGGTGTCGGTCGGGGAACCGCTGGTGGAACTGGAGACCGACAAGGTGAACGCAGAGGTACCGGCGGATGAAGGGGGTGTGCTTCATAAAATCCTGCGTCGGGAAGGCGAGGTGGTACGCCCGGGCGACGTGCTGGGCGTGTTGCTGGAAGCGGAGGCAGTGGCGGAGGCAGGCGCGCCTGCTCCCACACCGGCAATAGAGGCAGAGGAAGAAGGGCGCGCGACGCCCATCGCCCGCAAAATGGCGGAAGAGCTGGGCATCGACCTGCGCGAGATTCGCGGCACCGGACCGGGAGGCAAGGTAACCAAAGAGGACGTGCAAGCGGTCGCCCGCCTGAAGCAGCAGATAGAAGAGAGCATCCACGAACCGGTTGCGCAAGAGCCTCCCGTACCACCTCCGCCCGTGGAGGAGCGCGTATTACCTCCTGCTGCACCTGCGGTTGCTCCTTCTGCCCGTGCGGAGACGCGCCAGAGGCTGTCACGTCGCCGACTCACCATCGCCCGCCGTCTGGTGGAGGCGCAACATACCGCCGCCATGCTCACCACCTTTAACGAGATAGATATGAGCGCGGTGATGGCACTGCGGGCGAAGTGGAAGGAAAGATTCCAGCAGCAGTACGGCGTGAGCCTCGGATTCATGCCCTTCTTTGTGAAAGCGGTTATCGGGGCGTTACGTGAGTTCCCGCAACTGAACGCCGAGCTGCAAGGCGAGGAGCTGGTGCTCAAGCATTATTACGACATCGGCATCGCTATCGGTGACCCCGAAGGGCTGGTAGTGCCCGTGTTGCGTGACGCCGACAAAATGAGCTTCGCGCAGATAGAGAAGGCTATCGCGCAGTTTGTGGAGAAAGCGCGCAACCGCACGCTCACCTTAGAGGAGCTGCAGGGCGGTACGTTCACCATCACCAACGGCGGGGTGTTCGGCTCGTTGTTGTCCACGCCCATCCTGAACCCACCGCAGGTGGGTATTCTGGGCATGCACCGCATTCAGGACCGACCGGTGGTGGTAGATGGGCAAATCGTTATCCGCCCGATGATGTACGTCGCGCTGAGCTATGACCACCGCGTAGTAGATGGGCGCGAGGCGGTGCTGTTCCTGGTGCGGGTGAAGCAGCTGGTGGAAGACCCTGAACGATTGTTGCTGGAGGGGTAGGGGAGCGAGGAGACACGCTCTCTCAGCATTCCAGCACCGCACTCACCGCGTTTAGAATGCGCCGGCGGTATGGCAACCACCTGTCGCCTTCGAACGCGCAGTACACACGGTTGCTCAACAGCACGATGAAAAACTCCGGCTGGCGATTGAGCAGCAGCGCAGTGCCCGTAAAACCTGAATGCCCAATACAGCTTTCGGGAAGCAGGTTGGCGCGGGGTAGCATGTCGTTGGGATGGGTGAACCAGCCGAAGCTTTGCCCACCGATGCCCGCAATCTGATTGCGAAACATCTGTTCGACGGTCATCCTGCCCAGTATATCGTCCCCTCCGCGCAACAGAGTCTGGCAAAAGCGGGCGAGGTCGTCGGCGGTGGAGAACAGCCCCGCGTGCCCGCTTACGCCACCCATTGCCCAGGCGTTGGCGTCGTGTACCTGCCCGCGCAGGATTTGCCCCTTTCGCCAGGGGCAGTTGGCGGTAACCGCCACACGGTGCAGCAGCTCTTCGCCCGGCTTGTACATGGTGCTGGTCATTCCGGCAGGCAGGAAGACGCGCTCCCGCGCGTAGTCGGCGAGGCTTTTGCCTGTGGTACGGCGCACGATCTCACCCAGCAGGATATAGTTCAGGTCGCTGTATTCGTACTCCACCTCGGGCAGGCGTGAGGGAGGGGTCTGCAGTACCGCCTGGATGAGCGCGTCGCCCTGCGCTTGCTCATAAAACGGCTTCCAGGCGGGCAGTCCCGACGTGTGGGTGAGCAGGTGGCGCAAGCGGATGCGTTTGAACCACGTCGGAGCTTCTTCCACTACGGAGGATACCGGCGCATCCAGCTGCAGTGCGCCCTCTTCCACCAGAGCCATCACGCTGGCGGCACAGGCGACCGGTTTGGTGAGCGAGGCGAGGTCAAAGAGCGTCCCGGTATCAGCGGGTATCCCTTTTTCCGGGTCTGCCAGCCCCGCACCGGCGGTGTGCCACACCGACCTCGAATCGCCCACCGCCACAACGCAGCAGGAGTAGATTTGCGATTCCACGCCCTGCTCCAGAAGTGCCTGCACTTTTCGCCAGCGTGACGATTCTTTCATCATTCCTTCACCGCCGTAATATCTGCGCTGCAGATGCGCGATAACAATGTCCGCTGCTGTTCCTCCGGAAGCGCACGCAGCGCTTCAGGGAGGGTAGAAAGGTCATCGCGCAGGTATCGATACTTGATGGTGATGTTTGGCGATTTGAAGCCAGCCTCCTTCAACATCCGACGATAGGCATCGACGGACAGCGCACCAGCCACGCATCCTGTCCAGCTCAGCGCGGCGCGGATTTGTTCCTCCGCGATGGGCAGGTCATCGAAGCCTCCGTCCACTACGATGTCGCTTACCGCCAGCCTGCCACCCGGCTTCAGTACGCGCCAGATTTCTCGAAACGCACGCGCCTTATCGGGTACAAGGTTGAGCACGCAGTTGGAGATGACCACATCCACACTGGCATCGGGAAGGGGAATATCTTCGATTTCACCCTTGACGAAACGCACGTTGGTGATGGCTGCCTTTTCTGCGTTGCGAGTGGCGAGGGCGATCATCTCATCCGTCATATCCAGCCCATACACCGTCCCCGACGGGCCCACCAGCCGGGCGGCGAGGAATGCATCTATCCCTCCGCCGGAGCCGAGGTCCAGCACCACCTCGCCCGTCTGGATATTCGCCACCTTTACCGGCGCGCCGCACCCCAGCGAGATGCTGGCAGCCTCTTCGGGTATCTGCGCCAGGTCCTCAGGGGTGTACCCCAGCTGCGTCGGGTCTTCTACGCAGGCTTCCTCACAGCAGCTGGTGGACGGTGCGCAACAACCCGCTCCCTGCGCAGCTTGCTGGGCAATGCGACCATAGCGGTCTCTCACCGCCTCGCGGACAGTTGCCGCGTCAATACGGTTCGCTGTCACGGTTTTTCTCCTGTAGATACGAGACTACGGAGCGTCTCGTTCAGCTCCTCAAGAATACGTTCCGTCTCCTCACGCCGTATGAAGTAGTACGCCCACAGCCCTCGCTTTTCCGAATCGATCAGCCCCGCTTCACGCAGGATGTTCAGGTGATGCGAAACGGTTGGCTGTTTGACGGGTAGCGCCGCTTCCAGGTCGCATACGCAGACCTTGCCTTCGTATCGCGCCAGAATGTGCAGTATCTGCAGGCGAACGGGGTGCGCCAGCGTCTGCAGGGCACGACTAAGCGACTGAGCACGTTCCTCAGGCAGAGTTGACTGCACCCCTTCTGCGCAACACCGACTACCTCGCCGACGAGTTTCGGCAGGTATCTGAGCCATCCTATCCCCCACCTCCGTGCGACAAGTAGGCTTCCACCATAATCAGATAGTGCTCACCTACCTGTTGCACGATTTGCAGCAGGTCCTGCATGGTAGAAACCTCTTCCACCTGCTCCTTCACAAACCAGTCGAGGAACTCCTGGGCGGCGTAGTCTTTCTGCTCAATAGCCAGCGTCATCAGGTCGTTAATGTGCTTGGTGACCTCCAGTTCCCACTCCAGCGCAAGCCGCACCGCTTCCTCGGCGCTTTGGAAATCGTTTTTGGGAGCCTGAACGGCGGGGATTTCCACCTTCCCGTTCACGTCGTTGAGGTAGTGCACGAACTTCATCGCGTGTTCGCGCTCTTCTTCGGACTGCTTGAAGAACATCTCCGCCAGCTTCTTCAGTGCGCGACCGTCGAAGTAGGACGCGATGGCGATATATTGGTGCGACGCGAACAGCTCACGCCCGATCTCCTCATTGAAGGCTTTGTTCAGTTCCTCACTGATAAGCATGGTTGTTCTCCTCCTCTTTGCTTCTACAAGGTTTGGCGGGAAACGTGTCCTGCCAGAGTCTACTCGTTTTGCATCGCTCTTTTCAAGCGCTGGTAGAAACGACGTGCCTTCTGGCGGTTCCTTGAGGTATCTGCCGATGCCTGCAAGTTGTGCACGAGTTCACGGCACTGCTCATAAGAGAGATAGGGTATCATCTCTTTCGTGCGGGGGATACAGTGGGGAGGCAGTAACAGTTCGCTGATGCCTGCGCCTACGGCAAGCGGTATCAGCCATTCGCCCTCTGCCCCCAGCACGACGCCCCGAGCCAGCAGTCTGGTCTGCGCGAACAGGGTGAGGTTTTCCACCGCCTGCAGCCACTCTGCTTGAAACCATGTGCGCAACTCCGCCTCACGCAGGTAAACGGCGCGGATGTTGGCAATATCGGGAATGTCGGGCAGAGGGGCGGGAGGCGTCCACCCTCCTATTAGCGCGTCTTGAAAGAGCTGGGCACCCTGTTCTTCTTCCAGAGCGTTTTGTGCCTGCTGTATCCCATCCAGAAAGGCAGATACGTCGCTTTCATGCAGGGATGGTAGCACAAACGTAATCACCGCCTGCAGGGTGGATTCGGCGATGGCGCGCCAGATGGCATCGTCGGGCAGGACGGGCAGCTCCAGCAGCAACGACTTGCCTGATGCGCCCTGTAGCAGTGCATGTAGCGCCGCCGGATTCAACAGACACTGCTCGCTGGCATAGGCGTCCAGAAACGCGCCGTCCGCCCCCGCTTCCAGCGATTGCACCGCGCTTTGCCAGTGCTCGCTGACGGCAATGGTGCGAATAGGGTGGTCGTCCAGCGTGCGGGCAGTCTCGTGGGTTAAGCCGAGCACATAGCGTTTGCCACTGGGGTGCATCTCCTGTCGCTGGTACTGCGTCATCAGGCGCATATCGGGGTCTACTATCAGCACGCCCCGATTCGCATCCACAATCACAATGTCGCCGTCGCGCACGTTCAGCAACAGCTGAGGCACTCCGACCAGCGCAGGCACGCCGATGGCGCCGCCTTCGGGCAGGGCAGGGCTTTCCGCTACCATTGCGCTGACGCCCGCACCCGCCCGCCAGAGCGCCTCGCCTAACGCAATATCGCGGCATACCGCTACAAAGCCCAGATGCTCCCGGTGGCGCGCCTCGTAAGCGGTAAACAGGTCCAGGGTGGCTCGCAAATCGCTGGCTCGCAGCACCATCGCCGTGCCGACGGCGATACCACGCGAAACGGGTTGTCCGGTGAGCTTCAACATCTTCTGCTCACCTCATCGCTGACCTTGCTGGGGTGGGGAAGGGGGCGAAACCGGCTGGGAACCGGCGGGCTTCTCTTCTGCCGTCTCTTCTTCCTCTTCTTCCACGAGTATCACCATTTTGCCCGGCTGGGTAATCTTCAGCCACTCGTCGCCTTCCTTCACCGAGACGAGAATTTCGGGGGCGATAAGCTCCTGTCCTTTTTCGTCCACGCCGTGCACCTCACCGACCAGCTGCACTTGTTCGGTGCGTGAGTTATACACCGCCTTTTGTGCGGTGAGAGTGCGCGTCTTGCCGTTCTCCTTGAGCAACTGCACCATCTTCAGGTTACCGGTCAGGGTGATGATTTTCTTCTGGTACAGGTTCTCGGCGCGGTCGCAGGTAATTTGCACCGGCTCACGCATCTCGGTCTTCAGGGAGCGGGTTTCCTCGCTCGCTGGCTGTGCGCCGGCTTCCTCCGACTGTTTGGGCTTGACGAGGATTTTAACGTTGCCTTCCAGCACCGCCCGTTTCTCTTTCAACTCGATGGTGAGCTTATCGGCAGATAGCTCCACACGCGGGTCGGTCACATGCAGGTTGCCGGTGGCGTGGATAATCTGAGCCTCGATGTCCTGCTCGGCGCGGTCGGCGGTCATCACGGTATCGCCGTCGCGGATAACCAGCCCCTCGCCGATGCGCGTTTTGCCCTGTTGCTCCTCCAGTCGCTTGAAGGTCACCTCCACCCGCCGCGTTTTGGTCTGCTTCTCGTTTGCTTCCTGCTTTGCGGGCTCTGTCTGAAGGAAGGCGACGGGTTCCAGCGAGGTGCGCATCACCAGACGCACTCCTTCCGCAACGAGGCGCTTCTCGCCGCCCAGATAGCGCAATGCCTGTGCGGTGAACTCACCGTCGCGCAGGGAGCCGCGAATGATGCCCAGACACTGCAGCTCGCGCTTCTGGTCGCGCCATGTCGCCTGCGAGCAGGTCAGCTGCACGGGGTTGCCATACAGACGGGCATCCGCCACTTGCAGAAAGCGAGATGCGCCTTCGTATACCGCCTGTGCAGCGGTCAGCCGCCATGCCGGTTTGCCGTCGTCGTAGAGCACCGCTTCCTGCACGCCGTCCAGAAGCCATCGCTGGCGGTCGCGCGAGAGGTCCGCGCGCTTTACCTTCATCCGCCACAACGGCTGATTCAGCTGGCGGGCACGCACCTCTGTTTGCGTGAAGCGTATCAACACGTTGCCCATGCCTGCATCGGCATAGAGGGGGTTCAGGCGTGCAAAGGGGTCTATCTGCTGAAGCCGGTGGACGCACCATGCCAGCCCGGCAATGCACACAAGCGCAAGAATCGAAGGTATCGCCGCACGCCAGTTTCTCATTTCCGTTTGTTAGACGAGCGGAACAGGAACAGGTTATCGTCTAGAACGCACCAGCCACTTCTGCCAGATTGTGGCATCGGTAAGCATCTTGATAAATACACCACCCACCACCGACCGCGCCTGAAAGCCCGCCTGCTTGCCGTCGTGCGTCCAGTACCAGTCGGTCAGCGGAACCCGGCTGGGTGTCTCGTTCATCCACCGCCACACCGCGTCGACGAACAGGTTGAAGTCTTCGCGCGACTCCGCGAGCGTAGCGGTCCATACCGTCCAGTCCAGCTTGGTGTACTGGCGGCGGTTGTCCAGCGGTAACCCGTATGGGTTCATCTTCGTTTTATAATACGCAATCTCTTTGCGGGCGATTTCCTTCGGGAAGAGGTGCAATTCCAGCAGTTCATCCCAGACGAGGTTGTACTTCTGGCTCCATGTGCCCGGTTTGTCGAAAGCGAGACGATAGTGGTCGCCGTCGTCCGCCATGTGCATCCACTGCTGCGCCATCTGCTGGGCTATTCGGCGGTACTCTTCGGCGCGGGCGGTGTCGCCGAGCATCTGGCATAGCATGGCGTATCCGCCCAGAGCCAGAATGGCTTTCAGCGAAAGGTTGGTGTTGTGCGCCAGGTGTCCGGCGAAGTCGTCGGTACAGAGCTGGTTTTCAGGGTCCAGCCCCTTCTCGCGCAGGTACTCCGCCCACTGCGTGAGCAGGTTCCAGTACTTTTTCGCGTAGTCAGCGTTACCCTCCGCCTTCGCCAGCGCGGCGACCATCAACAGCATGTTCCCACATTCTTCCACAGGCATCTGGTTCTCTTCGGAGCGTTCCCCGCCGCCGTATACCTGCCCATTCGCCTTCGGATAGGTTCCCAAATCGTGCGGGGCGAAGGGGAACTTCCAGCGCGGCGAGCGGGCGTAGTCCAGCACCGGCGTGAGCATTCCCTTCAGCAGCTCCGTGTTGAACAACAGGAAAAACGGCGAAGAAGGGTAGGTTACATCCACGGTGGCGATGCACCCGTTGCTGAAGTTTTCTTTCGAGAAGAAGAGCGGTGTGCCGTCGAAATCCGCTACCAGCTTGTGCGCCGCCAGGCATTGCCGGTACGCGAGCACGCACAGGTCGGCGTATTTTGCGCCTCCAACGCGCTTCAGGTCTGCTGTCAGCTCGGCGTCGAAACGAGCACACTCTTCTTGCAGTTTGGGCAGGTCGTGCTCCGCCTGCCTGAGCAGTTCGTCTATCTCCATACCCGCCCTGCGCCAGTAGGGACGCAGCCTGCGATGGAAGTACTCGATGGAGTACAGGTCATCGTAGGCGATAAGGATATGACGCGAGGTGGGTTGTTGTTCCACCTTGCCCACGTGCAGTGCACACGCCAGCACAATCCAGTTGTCATGCGCGGCGCGGGGCATACGCAGGTCGTCCGAATCGGGCAGGGTGCCGTTTTGTGCGAAGGTGTTACGCGTTTGATGCTCCGCGGCGATAACGGTCTGGTCGTTGGCTGTTTTGCGCGGTATCGCCAGATAGAGGTATCCCCAATCGATTCGCAGGTTATCGCCTGACTTCTCCAGTATCGGTTGCTGCGCCGTGCCCACGCGCAGCACGTCCATCTCGCCCAGCTTATAGCGCGACCACACCACCTGTTGATCGGTGGTATTCACCGCCCACTCCGCCGAGGCGTCCAGATACAGGGAGACGTCATGTGTTTTGCCGTCGGTGGAGCGCACCTGCCAGAGAATGTACGTGACCGGGCGCGACAGCACATCGAGGTCATAGGGCAGGGCAGGGGTCAGAAAGGTCATCTGCAGTTCCACGCCGTCCGCTTCGAAGGTGTACACCGTTCGTGTGGGCGTTACCTGCAGGCGCGTTTGATTCATCGCGGGGGTATCCTCTGGACGGATGCCCATGAACCGATAGGGTTTGCCGTCTATGCGTGCGATACCACACAGGGCATGGTTCGCCCCCGTCCAGTGCTTGCTCCAGCCTTCGGTGAGCCGGTCTGTCGTGCTCCACACACTGAAGTAAGGATCGTGCGTGACCAGAGGAACAGCCGGAGGGCGTAGAGCTGTGTTCGTCCAACAACTGTTGTCAGAACTACTAGCTATAGCTGCCGTAAGGGCGCAAAACAACATCCCCACCATTATTACCTCAGCGATGTACACGGTCTTCTTCTACTGCGAGCACACTTCCCCTGGTGGGGGGGGTATCGCATCCTGCGAATACAACTTTATGTTTCCGATGTCTATAACGTTGTCCTGAGCCGCTGGCAGGTTTGGCCCCAAGTCACACCCGATCTCGAAGGTTTGCATCCCGTAGGTGAAATAGCGTAAAAACTGGGTTTCGCGTCCAGCTAGTTCCACAGTGAAACGTGCTGGAGTGGAACCACTGACAGGAATGGCGAACCTGCCGTCGGCTTGAGTTAACGCCGACGCATCGCCGGGCAGCAGCTTGACTCGTATACCGGAGACCGCTCGTCCGTTTTCGTCCTGCACGACGCCCTGCACGAGCAATCCGGTCGGCAACCCTCCGCCGGTTACTTTGCCTCCGCCGCATCCGCCAAGTGTGGTCAATGCCGCCAGCGCCAGCGCAGCCATCGCCGCCAGCGCGGCTATCATGCGAAACGAGTTCCCAGTTGCCTGTCGCAAAGCCTGTTCCTCCCTTTGTGTCTCTCACAAGTTATCGCGCAAACGCCGATTCCTTTTGCGACGTTGCCTGCGCGGATTCCTGCTATCGCCGTCTCTTTTAACGTGTAAGATTCACGTTCACCGTTACCGGTTGATTCTGCGCGGTGATGGTTACCTCCTGCTGGAACGTGATGTAGCCGGAGCGGGTCACTTTGAGAATATACCTCCCCAGCGGAACCCAGAAGCGAAACTCACCGCTGGGCTGGGTGATAACCATGCTGTCTACCTGCGCCTGAGTGTCCGCGTCCAGCAGTTGCACGCTGGTGCCCACCGGGCTATCTCCCCCCTGAAGGGTGACCGTACCGCGCAGGTTGTACGGACCGCCCGGCGGTTCGTTGCTCACCGGCGGGGCAATGCGTATCTCGCCCAGGTCGTTGTCGCCCGGGGCAAGCGGTGGGTCTATCGCGAACACCTTCTTCTCAAAGCCGGTGGCTTCGACGGTTCCTTTATCGGTTTGTGCTACCAGACGGTCGAACGTGAAACTGCCCGTCTGTCCGGTGAGCGTACTGAACGCGCCAATGGTCACCTTCGCACCCTGCACCGGTTGCCCCGTCTCGGCGGAAACTACCCTGCCGGTAGCGCGGGCGATACCGGTGTTCGGACCGATATACACCTCACCGATATACACCGTGCCGCCGCTGGGCAGGGGAGGCAGGGGGAAGGTTGCCGCGCTGTAAGGAGAATCCTGCGGGGGTTTTATCGTGCCTTCGGTGGCTGTGGACGGCACGCCCACCACCTCAAAGTTGTAATCCTGACCGTCGGCGTTCTGCCGTACGGTCGTGCTGACCCGCACGGTCTGTCCCGCAACAGTTACTGTATATCCTGATTCCACAGGAGGCTCGCGTGTCTCAGAGAGTTTGAGCAGCCCCTGAATGGTAACTGCGCCTCCTCCTCCACCGCCCCCGCCGCCGCACGAAGCGAGCAAGATTGCAACGAGGGCGGCGAGGAGGGTTAGACCTAACCCCCTGACCCCCTTCCCTACAAGGGAAGGAGGAGCATCGCCTCTCTCTTTGTGGGTGAGGGGTTGGGGAAGAGGTATGTTAAACCTAACCCCCTGACCCCCTTCCCTACAAGGGAAGGGGGAACCTCTCCCCTCTCCTCGTAGGAGAGGGGCTGGGGGAGAGGTTGAGAAAGACGAGAGCCTCTCCTCTCTCCTCGCAGTAGCGGGGTCGGGGGTGAGGTTGAATACGCTATCGCTGTGTATCTGTTTGCTCATCGCGTAATCACCATCGGTAAGATTGCCTGTGACGAGGTTCCGCCTTCGGTCTGAGCGCGCACGCGCAGGAGGTACGCCCCGGCGGGCACGGCGGTGCCTCCGGTGTCGCGTCCATCCCACGATACGGTCTGGATGCCAGCCCGCGAAGGTGCTCCGTTCTGCAATATTCTCACGGGCTTGCCCGATGCGCTGAGCACCTCTGCCTGCACCTGCGCATCGGCGGAAAGGGTGAACTGGATGGAGTAGGCTCCGCCGCGTGTGCGTTGCGCCCTCAGCGCGGTGATGCGCAGGACGCTGCCCGATTGGGGCTCGGCGACCAGCTGCAGACTGCGCGCGCCCGTCTGGTCGGTGCGTAACGTCACCGAAGACACCGTACGCAGGTTATAACGCCTGCCGGTAGCATTGTCCACCAGCATCAGCCTGGTGCCTTTCGGCACCGAGCGCAGGTCGCTCCAGGTGAGGGTCACATCCATTTCGGGTGCGGGGGTGTGCACCTGCAGGTTCCACGCTGTTCGTGCTCCGCTTCGCCTCATGTCCACCGCGTAGCGTCCGGCAAGCGCGCCCCAGTCGGGATTCACCACGCCCAAACTCAACATCTGCCCGAACTCCGGCGGCGATTCGCAGTCGAAGGCGGGGTCAAAGCCGTCGCTGGCGTGAGCGGATTGCCCGATGCGCACCTGCGCGCGGCACTCCCCGGCGTTTGCGGTCAGCGCGATTTGCCATTCTGCCTTCGCCTCTGCAGGAGGCTGGGAGCGGGAGAGCCTCTGTGCCCGCGTCGCAGGAGCGAGGAAGGTGAGCGTGACACCCTCTGTAACCAGCACTCTCAGCCAGTAGCCTTCCCACGGCTGGAGGGTAGTCGCCGGCTCGTAGCTGTTGGCAGAAGGATTGTATCGCCATATCGTGCCGCCCACCCAGCCTTTGCTGACTGCCGTCGCGAAGGGCACGGGGTCGTTCAGCAGATATTGCACCTCGATTTCGGACACATCCACCGGCGTGGTGAAGGGGTTGCCTATCTGGTTCCAGCCGTAGGTGGTGGCGATGGTGAAGTTCTGGTCGGCGCGCGGGGTCATCCCACGAATGTCCGCGATGATGTTGCTACGCAGTTTAATCCAGTAGCCCACGCCCGGACGAAATGGCGGTGCGGTGGGGTAGAGCAGGTACTTGTTCTCGCCGGGCATGTCCTGTCGCCAGTGCGCCAGCAGGAACCCATTGCGTGCTACTCCCAGCGCGTCGGCGTTATCGGACGCAAAGGGCAGAATGGGCAGAGAAATCATCTGTAAACCGGCAGAGAAGGAGTGGGTGAGCGTTTGTGCGCTATCGGTGACCTCCAGTGTCAGCACCGCCTCCTGATAGCCCAGGTTCACCTGCCGTGTCGCCACCGTGTTGCCGTTGCTATCCTTGACAGTGATAGTGTATCTGGCAGGCTGTTCAAAGGCGGGCGAGGGCAGTTTGATACCGAAGCCACCCTGCGCCAGCGCGGTGCTTGCTTCCACGCCAAGACTGCTGCTGATATGCACCGTGCCGGAGTCCAGCCCCAGCACCGCTCCGTACAGGTTGTTCGGGTTGTTTTTCGTGCCTCCGTAGCCGGGGGCGAAGGGGATGCGCAGGTGCAGTCCGCCCAGCGGCAGGTCTATCAACACCCTCTGCGCCCCGCCGATATTGATGAACAGCGGCGCCACCGTGCCCTCTCCGTCCACGATATCGATGCGCTCATATTGCGCACCCAGGAAAAGACGGTTCTGCTGGTTGTAGTCCCAGTAGACAGGGTAGCACACATCGCTTAAAGGTATCTCATCTCCGTCGGCAGTGGTCTGATAGTGCAGGAGCACAATAGAGATGCCCGGGTTATCCTGTCCGTCGTCGGCGCGGTCCGGCAACAGCCATGCGTAAATCTTCTTCCCGAACGAGACGCTGGTATCCAGCACATACTGTCGCTCGTACCAGCGGTCGAAGGGCAAGCCTTCCACCATGCCCCCGTTCGCGAGCACGCCGGCGGCAATCGCCTTCAGGCGCGGGATGTCCCCGCTCAGCTTCACCGTTTCGTTCGGGTTGTACTGGGCGTAGTATTGCGCGTTGAACTTTTTGAAAAAGTCGGGGTCTTCCAGATACACCTTCAACCATGCCGAACCTGCCATCTGCATTCGGGGGTAGTACATCCCACCTAACTGACCTGGATTGACGGGTAACTGTCTTAGTGACGGCGCGATGAAGACGTTATTGCCCAGCGCAGGCTGGTTGAGCAGGTCGTAGAAGGGCAGGGCGTGGTAGTTCGCATCGGTCTTGAAGAAGCCTTCGGGGTCGGCGATATTCATCGCCTGCGCCACGCGGTGCGCTACCAGAATGGTCACCGCCCGCGCGAAACCCTCTTCCCACGCATCGTAATCGAAGATAAGCGGACCATGAAAAGCGTGTATCAGCACGTGTACCAGATTGATGACGACAGACTTGGGGCTTTCATACACCGGAAAAAGAATCTCATTCGTTGAGGCGTTGAAGATACCCCCTGCTACCGCGTCGCGGTCGCCGATTTGCTGGTCGTAGTTCACCACCTTCACAGTTCCGCTCTGGGCAGGCTTGCCGTACACACCTTCAATCAGGGGCAGGGCGGTGTTAATCACCTGACGCAGGAACGCCTCCTGTACCGCATTCCAGCCTTCGAAGGTAAACGAGAGCGTGCCGTCGCCGTAGCGGGTGCGTGCGGGCTGGATGATTTTGCCTCTGTCACGCAGCATTACCAGCATATCGACCCCTACCTGAGCGTTCTGGGGCAGAACGCCCTGCTGTTTCCACCGTTTGACCTGCTGCGCAACCGCCTGCACCTGCGCTCTCTGGATGGGCACCGCCTGTTTCAGCACCAGCTGTCGCAGGTCTGTGGTGGAACGGCTGCCTGCAGGCACGTCGATGACCAGCGCGCCCTGCGGACCGTCCGAGCGCGTGTTGAAGGGCACGTTCACCACATTCCGATAGGGCGCGCTCCACGCGACCGCGGTCACGAGGAGGCACAGTGTTGCGGACAACCACTTCATCGGCGAGAAAACTCCTTCATGGTCGGTATGTGAATTTCCAGAGTGGGCTGATGCTACGGGCGCGTCCATCGGCGGAGAACGCCACCACCACCCAGTAGTAGGTCTGCCCCGGCTGCAACGAGGGGCCCGTGTACACCGTGCTGTTGTTCGGGTGGGACACCCTGCTGTTGCCCGGGTTGTTCAGGTCGGCGGGCCAGAGCGGGTCGCGATTGATTTCCGGGAACCCCTCGAACAGGATGACCTGATAAGTGGACGCGCCGTTCAGCCTGTCCCAGCGCAGGGTGGGGGACGCGGTGCTTATCGTTGCGCCGTGCGCCGGAGAGGAGAAGGTGCTCATCGGCTCGAGAGGCGTCGCGCTGGCGTTATTGGATGGGTCGCTCGCGCCCGCGCCGGTATCGGGGTCAAAATTCGCCCCCACCGCATTCACCTGATAGTAATAAGTGACCCCGGGCGTCAGCTCCAGGTCCAAATCCGCGAACAGGTCAGCGAGCGGGTCGCGCAGGAAGGCGATGGCGTTGTCGGGAACCGAGGCGGGATTGGCGGAACGCCCGCGGTAGATACCATATCCCAGCCGACGGCTGTCCTCCACGTAATCCCATGTGAGGTCAATCTCAATGAGCGAGCCGGCAGGCGTCACCCGGCTGATGGCGCGTCGCTGAGCACGTTTGGGGTCTATCAACCGCTTAATCGCTTCCAGAGCGTTCGTCATTTCCGGCGATGAGGAGCGCGTGACCCCACGCGGTTGAGTCCACACCACTGCCTCTAAATTGGCGGGCGTTGCAGGCACGACTCCAGAGGCGACCCCCAGCGCGAACGAAGCGGCGGTAATCTGCCCTGCCACCACCGTCACGGTCTTCTTGTCGTTCAGGAAACCGGGAGAGGAGGCAACTACAGGATAATCGTAGCCGCCGCGCAAGCCGACGATGCGGTAGTAGCCGTTCTTATCCGTGACCGCCATTGCCGAGCTGAGGGGTCCGCCCGCGAATACTCGTGCGCCTTCAATCGGTCTACCGTAGGGGTCCAGCACGAATCCTTCGATAGAACCTTGCAGGTTTGTCGGGCAGAGCAGGATGTTCGCGTTACGGGTGATGTCGTTTTCGAAGACCTGCACCAGCGCGATGCCCGTCCAGTCCTGATTGCCGATGCGCGCGCTGGCGCGCACGTTCTTGAAGCCCTCCGGCACGTCGGTGAGCAAGAAGGTGCCGTTGATGTTGGTGAGGGTTTCTCCTGCACCCTCTACCCACACCCGCGCGCCCACTACCGGGTCTCCGTTAATATCGGTAACGGTTCCCGCGATGCTTCCCCTGTTGACCTCTTTGCCCCCACAGGCGGTAAGCCAGAGTATTGCTACACCGACAGCAGCCAATCGCCACAACGCACCCACTTGCATAGTACCTCTCCTGTCCCCCAAAAGTGACTGCGCTTATCATACCAACAGACGGTTCCGGTGTCAACGCGGTTATCTTCTACTCTGGATGGTGGTGACGTAGGTGAGCATGACCACCCTGTCGCCGTCGGTCAGGTTCAGCATGATTCGCAGGGTAGGAACCTTTTTCACCACCTTAGCGCGCTCTTCGGGGGAGAGGTTTTCCAGCCAGGGGCGAAACGCGCCAACCTCCCGCATCTCTTCCGGCACCTGTGACCAGTCAATAAGTTCCCACTCCTCACGTTCGGTTTGCATCACCAGCGCCATCTGCGCGGTTTCGTCGGGCGACAGGCTGGGTGATTGCGCGGAGGTATCGGGCAGTGCCGCCGCTATCTGCACACGTGCCGCCGCCTGTCGGGGCATCGCAGTCAGGGGTACCGGCTGTCCGTTGAGCAGAGCGCGTTTCTGGGAGGCGTTCAACAGGGCGTACGCCTGCAGGGCAAACATGACGCGCGGATTGCGCTCCATTTTGGAGACAGCGGTAATGAGCGAGCCACCTTCGAGAATGCGTGCCATCAGCCTCTGCGATGTGGCGTCAAGGTTCTCGCGCTGGCGTTCGTGCAGGAAGGCGATTTCGGCATAGTCATCCAGAGTGAGGTTGCCTTCCGCCTGCGGTTTTAATAACCATTTCGCTATCTGTGCATGGGGGATATTGGTGCGCCGGGCTACGGCGCGGGCGAAGCTCCTTACAAGCACCCAGTCCCCCGAAACGGCAAGTTCTGCCGAGTAGTCGCGCAGCTGCATCATTACCTGTCCCCAGCTGGCGACCGCATGTACCGCTCTGACGCCCGGCATCCCCCCAAGCGAGAACGGGTACCACTCCGCCGCCAGCGGGATGCGGTTCGCACGGGCGAAGTGCGCCAGCTCCGTACCGGTAGGGTCTATCAGGTAATCGTTCGTATTGCGCTTGAACTCAGCCGCTTTGGTCGCCTTCTGGAAGAGGGGCGATTCGGGCAGGCGAGGTTCTATCATTCCCCGCAGGAGGCCGCTCATCATGATATGCAGGTCCCAGGCGCTTGGCGTGACCTCGTGTACCTGCGACCCGCCCATGCGCGTCCCCGGGGAGATGAAGTAGACCAGTGCCTTGATGTTGCCTGAAGCAGGGTCGGGGAATAGCCACACTTCCACGTTATTCCACTGCTGGGACTGATAGGGTTTCTCCGTACGAATCTCGGGGGTGTCGGGCTCTTCGGGGCGAATGGGAGCAGGCGGAGCGGGTTTCTCCACCTCGCGCCACTCTTCCAGTATCTGCTTCAGCGCCTCTGGCGGCAGGGCGTCGCCGGTCACCTGCTGGATGTTGCCCTCACGCAGTTGCCGCACTCTTGCCGGAGATAAACTGGCTAGGGCGAGGGTAGCGGCGCGTCGCCACGGTTGTTGTGAGGCGCTGACCGCAGACGCCTCGCGCAATATGCTCACGACCTCCGCCCGCGACAGCTTGCCCTCCTTGAGGCGCGCTTCGAAGGTTTTGTGCAGTTCCTCCATCCGCGCCTCGACTTCTTTCGTCCCTGCAGGCGCCCATTTCGCCGCCTGTGCCGCGGCGTATCGCCATATCTCATCCGCAAGGCGCTCCATCTCGCGTAGTTCCGCCACCTCACGCCCTGCGTCGGCAGGAGGTTGAACTAGCATATAGCCGGGCGTTTCGCCCTCCTTACCCTTGCGCTCCCAGCTGAAGCCGAAAACCTCTGCCAGCTTGCGCATCACCTCGTGCAGGGGGCGTTCGTCGGCGACCAGAATGGCGCGATATTCGCTGATACTGCGTTCGGTTGTTAGCAGGACGCCCGATTGCGTGGAGAGTGCCTTCACCACCGCCGACAGGGGCGCGGGCGTCTGGAAGATGCTAACCATCTTCTCCAGGCGGGGGTCGGCTTTGGGGTCCAGGGCGTCCTCGTGCGCGAGAAGAGGGGTTGTGAGCAACACAACGGCAAGAAAGATAAGCTTGTGCCACCGAAGCACAGGTATCACCTCCGGGTGGATAAGATTTCACTTTTCCGTTTTGACGGGCAGGAGCCTTTTCCTTTCTGAAGCAAGTTCTGCGTTCTTTGCGCCGTTGTGTGAGGCTTTGCAGATCCGTCAAGTTTGCGTTTTCATATGTTCAGCGAGGTCCCTTATTCTGCTCTCAATCTCGTCGCGCACGGCGCGGAAAACCTGCAGCACCTCTTCGGGAGTGCCTGTTGCCTTCGCGGGGTCGGGCAAGCCCCAGTGTTCGGTACGCTTCGCGCCGGGGAAAGCGGGACATTCCTCTGCCGCCTCGCCGCACAGGGTGACCACGAAGTCTACCGGTCGGGGAACGTCGTTTGCCAGTTTGGGGTACTGTGCGGAGATATCGATGCCCTTTTCCGCCATCACCTGCACTGCAAGGGGATGTACGCGCTCGGCGGGTCGCGTTCCCGCGCTCCAGACGTCCCAGCCTTTCAGCAATTGACGGGCAAAACCTTCCGCCATCTGACTGCGGCAGGAGTTGCCGGTGCATAGAAAGAGAACTCTCATCATGTATCCTCCCGTTCAGTGTTCTCGCCTCGCCGACATGAAGGGCGACACCCCGGTGAGCCGAAAAACCTTGACGCCAAACGGCTCGGCAGGAGCCTCGCCCTCCAGAAGTTGGAGGGTCGCGCTCCGTCGCGACCACATCCTCGAGAAAAGGATTGCCTCCTAATCATACCCTCGAAGGACGCGCAAAATTACCGGTTTCGCAAAATGCGGAAAATGTAAAAGATACAAATACCTTGCACAAAGTATGTAATAATGATATACTACCGTTGGTAACAGGAGTGTTGGCGCACTCGCAGGTGCGGTAGTTGTTGTAGGTGTCTCTGGAAGAGCAACCGATTGCGCAAGGAGGGTGCGAAAGTGAAGAGCAGAATCCCCCGCCGATGGGCGTTTACGCTCATCGAGCTCCTCGTGGTGATAGCGATTATCGCCATCCTGGCGGCGATACTGTTCCCCGTTTTCGCGAAGGCTCGCGATAAGGCACGACAGACACAGTGTCTCTCCAACCTCAAACAGATAGCCCATGCCTTCCGCATGTACAGCCAGGACTACGACCTGTACATGCCCCCGACAGCGGTGAGTACGGTCCCTCTCTCCCCGATATGGAGCGCGATGGTGGCACCGTACATCAAGAACACTGGCTTGTTCCGCTGTCCGTCTGATAGCACGGGCAGGTATGTGGAGACGTACAGCGAAAGAGGGTGGCTGCCCTATGGCTATAACCGCGAATGGGCGCCGTTTAGCCCTTCAAGAAATTCAGTGGACTATGTTATCCAGTTGAGCCGGGTGATTCAGCCTGCGATGGTGGTGGTGGTCACCGATAGCGTGCCAGGCGATGTAAATCAGGGCTTTGTGGGTTATATTGTGCGGGCAAACATCTCCCCGACGCCCATCAACAACAAAGCGGGTTTCTCGGCACGCCACTCGGACGGGGTGAACATTGCCTTTGCGGATGGGCACTCGAAGTGGTACAAGGCGGAGTCAATCGTTCCTCAGCCGCTATCCGCGCTGAATAACACTCCTGCCGGGGTGCGCTGGGACCCGATTGACTACTATTCCGGGACGAACTAAGGAGGCTCGCCATGTATCGCAGAGTACGCGCTTTTACGCTTATCGAGCTTCTTGTGGTGATTGCTATTATCATCATTCTCGCGGCGATACTGTTCCCTGTGTTCGAGCGCGCCCGCGAGAAAGCGAATCAGGCAGGATGCCTTGCGCACGCCAGGCAACAGGGACTTGCCCTGATGATGTACGCCGAGGACTACGATGAGACGCTCCCCTGGTCGTGGGGGATGCCCGGCGTGGAGTATCCCCTGAACCCGCCAAACATCGCCCCCACCTGGGCGGAGCTGATTTACCCGTATACCAAGAACCTGGGGGTCTTCGGTTGTCCCGCAAACCTGCCCAACTTCGCCGAGTACCGCAAGCGGTGTCAGCGCGGCTGGTTTGCCTGCCTGAACCAGAATGAGCTGGTACGCCGCTACTCGCTGTATGGCGCACGCAGCTACTCGGCGAACGCCTATGTGCTGGGCTGGCTGGGGGCAAACCCGAACGGCTCGCATGGACCCGGCACGGTACGCTCACTGGGGGCAATCCCACAACCCGCTCAGGCGATTGCTGTCACCGAATCTATCTCTTTCGGCACGGTGCTTCGCCTGCCGACGGGCACATCACCCGCGCCGGATATGCACTGGTGGTGGGCGATTTCCGATGAGTGCTGGGTTGCTGCGGAGATGGGGCGGACAGGGGATACCGCGACATGGACCAGCCTGCTGTTGCACAACGACGGCGCGAACTACGTGATGGCAGATGGACATGCCAAGTGGTATCGCCCCGAGCAGACCTGGGCGCCGCTGGAAGTGGTGAACGGGCAACCGAAGGGCAACCTGTGGCAATGGGATTACGCGCCAGGGGCGCGTTGTCAGTAGTTAAGGTGTAATACAGCAACAAATCTATCCTGGCAAAGGAGGGTTCGTGAACATGAAAGCTCGTCTGCTCATGTTTGGGGTGTTGCTCGCGTTGCTGGTCACGGCGGGTAACGCCCAGGATAACCTCGATTCACCGTGGGGTGTGAAAAACGCCGACATCTACGCCACGAACACATTTCCGGCGTGGCAGCTGCCCACAGCCAGCGGATGGGTGGACACACCCGTGAACCTCGCTGGCTATGCCATTCGTTCGGGCGGACATTATGAAGTGCAAACGGTGTTCGACTCCGAAGGCAATATCTACTTCCGCGGTAGCATTGGAGCGGATGCGCCCAACAACAGCGTGCGTATCTACTCGTTTACCGCCGATGGCACGTTCCGCTGGAAATCCGACAACATCTTCGGCAACTGGCCTGGCGCATCGCCTATCGTTGGGCAGCAGGCGGTGTACGGACTCGGTGCAGAGTACGGGAAGACTGGCACCGGTAGCCCACCGGTAGTTGCTGCGCTGGACAAGAACACGGGAGCTACCCTGTGGACGACCGTGTTGCCGGAAGGACAGCCGGGTTACGCCGCTACCCTCTATGAGGGTGTGCTGTACGTAGCGACGCGGGACTACCTGCGCTCTACAGGGGAAGAAGACATCCCAACAGTCACCATCTACGCCCTGAATGCGGCGAACGGCAATATCCTCAACCGGTACGATGTCACAGTGTCGCAAGGTGGGTGGACCGCCACTCCCCGCACCTCGCTGACCATCGTGCCCGATGCTTTTGGCGCAGGAGCACACGGGCTGTACTTCACGGTAGACCGCAATCCGAACAACTCGGGTGACCCCACCGTGTTCGGTATCAATCTGGCAACGGGCAGCTACTGGACGGCTTCATCGGGCAAGGCGTTCCACAGCCATATCATCTACTCGCCTGTCACCAACGAGCTCATTAAGGTCTCCTGGAACGATTACGGGCAGACTATCGCTACCTTTGACCCGGCGACCGGGGCAATAAAGCACGAGTCCAGCTGGGGCAGTGTGTCGATGATTGACCCTCTGCAGTCACTGGAGTCCTCCAGCTCGTGGTTGTGGAGCAACATCGGTGGACACGGTTACTGCGACACCGCCGCGCTGTTGCCGGACGGCACCTCGGTGATTACCGCGGGGTTCGGTGGTATCGTCGCGCTGTACACCCGCGACGAGTCGGGGGCGTATACCGGGCGCATCCTGACGCAGGGCGCGTCGCACTGGGGCGAGTTCCACAACATGGCGCAACTGCTGGTGGCAGAGCCGATGGGTCCCCAGGTCCAGGGGGCACCTGCGGTGTGGCTTACCGCTACCCGTGCGGAACGCTCTGAGACGGGACAGACCTCGATGATCGTGGCGGTGGATGCCTTGACCGGACGGGTGCTGTGGCAATACGATACACAGAGAGCAAGTCAGGTAGACCTGCGCGGCGGTGCAGTGATGGGACCGAGCGGTAAGGTCTACTATATGACGCCGGATAACATCCTGCATATCCTGTCGCCGGTTGAATCAGCGCAGATCGAGGGCGCGGTGCAGATGCCGGGCTACGTTGGTCCCGCCAATACCGGAAGCGGTGACGGTAGCTGGACGGCGATGATACCGCTGACCCTGGAGTTCCGCGAGCCCGGCACGACCAACGTGCTGTTCCGTAAAACGGTCGCGCTGACGATGCCCCATCTTGACGGCGGGGTCGCAACGTTCAATCTGAACAACATACCTGCGGGCACGTACGATATCGCCGCCAAAGAGTACATCCAGTTCTTCCCGTGGGATGGTGGCAGAACGTTCAAGTTCACCCGCACCCTTCGCGCACTGGCGCCGGGCGTTGTGGTTCCAGCCAACGGCACGGGCAGTGTGGCTGTGGCTCTGACCATGCTTGCAGGCGACGCCGATGACGATAACGAGGTGACGCTGTTCGACTTCGGCTTGCTGGTGCAGGCGTTCGGTGCCCTGCGCGGAGACGAGAACTGGAGTCAGGCGGTGGACTTCGACGGTGATGAGGAGATCACGCTGTTCGACTTTGGCATCCTGGTGCAGAACTTCGGTGAGATAGGCGCAGACTAGTAGTTTGCCAAATCTCATTCTGGAGGGCGAGGCTCCGTCCGAGCAGTGTGAATACCCCCTACCTTGCCTCCCCCGTGAACGGGGGAGGAATGGATTCCTTCCCGCCCGCGGGGAAGGCAGGGGTGGGGGCGAATCGGCTCACCCGGAGGTTCGCCCTCCCAAAAGAGAAGTGTAGCGATTGGCAGTTAATGAACTGCTGGTTTGTCATGCTGAACGAAGTGAAGCATCTCTGAGATTCTTCGCCCCGCTCAGAATGACAGGGAAAAACGGAATGACAGCAAAGCGAAACCAGTAGTAACCTGTGGTGATTTGCCCTGCGTAGATAGCGGGGCATCATAGATAGATGTTTTACACGGTCAATCCTGACTTCGGAAAAGGAGGGTGCAAGATGAAAGTTCGGTTCGCATCTCTCGTGGCGCTGCTTCTGCTGGTTGTGAGCGCTGCCTGGGGGCAGATACCGGATAATCCCGACGGTCCCTGGGCGCAAAAGAATGCGGATATCTACCGCACCAACGTGACCACAGCCCCCTACATCTTCCAGAATGGTGGGGTAGTGGTACGAGAAGTGCCCCTACCTGCAGGGGTGCAACCCCCGCGTCACGGCTTCCACAGCCAGATCATGTTCGACTCGCAGGGCAACCTCTACTGGCGGGGTAGCAACAACGAACCCAGCCCGAGCCCCAGCGAGAGCGTCAGTATCTACTCGCTGGACCAGAACGGCAACCTTAGATGGAAGTCCGACAACCTGTTCGGTCACTTCCGCGCATGGGCGGCGCCTCTGGTTGGACAGCAGCGCATCTACGCGGTCGGCACCGACTTCGGCAAGGCGGGACCGGGCTCGCGTCCGGTCATTGCCGCGCTGGACAAGAACACCGGCGCGACCATCTGGGCAACGCCACTGCCACCGGGACCGCCGAACTGGGCGCCTGCGCTCGCTTTAGCGAACGGTGTCCTGTACGCTGCGTCCGAACCGTGGCGGAAAACCGTTGGCGAGGAGGACATCACAGTCGTCACCGGCTTCGCTATTGATGCCGCTACTGGCGTCATCGGGTTCATGGCAGACTACCAGCTGCCAGATGGCGTGCCCGTAGCGGCTCCCGGTGCACCTGTGGGGATGCCTAACCAGACGTTCACCATTGTGCCGGACGCCTTCAACGGGGCGCCGGGTATCTTCTTCAACGTGTCCTCCAACGTGCCAAACGAGGAAACCATCGTCGCGATCAACCTCGACACGGGGGCGGTGCAGTGGAGGGCTGTTGGCGAGAAGATGAACCACAACCACCTCGTCTACTCGCCAGTGAACCGCGAGCTGTACAAGGTGTCGTGGAGCGACTACGGCTACACCTTCACCGTGTACGACGTGGCAACGGGTGCCGTCAAGGGGCGGTTGAACGCTTCACAGGAGTCGTTCCTGGACCCGCTGGTGCCGTCTGATGGCTCCTCCAATCTGTTGTGGCACAACGTGGGCGGACATGGCTGGTGCGATACCGCATCACTATTGCCGGACGGTAAGTCTATCATCACCGCAGACTTCAGCGGGGTGGTGAGCATCTACTCCAGCGACGGACAGGGCAACCTCACCCATCGTATCCTGCTGTCGGGTCCCTCGCACTGGGGCGAGATGCACCACTTCGCGCAGCTGGTCCCCGACCCGTCGGGGATGCACCAGGGCGGTGTATGGATCGCCATGACCCGCCACAACTGGGATGACCCTTACCATAGCGACACGGTGCAGGTGCTTGCTGTGGACGCGGCAACAGGGCAGGTGCTGTGGCAGTATGACACGAGCATCTGGGGTCCGGCGTGGCACAACTTCTACACCTTCGATATCGGAGCCCGCGCGCCGGTTGCCGTTAGCCCGAGCGGAAAGCTGTACTACGTGCGCCAGAATGCGCTGTACATTCTGGAGCCTGCGGAAGCACCGCAGATCGACGGCTCGGTGATACTGGATGGCTACTGGGGCTCGTCCAACTACGGCAGCGGAGACGGCACATGGACGGTGGCGCCGCCGCTAACGCTGGAGTTCCGCGAGCCGGGTACCACCAACGTGCTGTTCCGCAAGAGCATCGCGCTGAACGTGAACACCGCGGTGGACACTCGCGGTGCGGTAGGCTGGTTCAAGCTGAACGGCATTCAGCCCGGCGTGTACGACATCGCAGCGAAGAGCTACGTGCAGGACCGCTTCGGCAGGCATTACGAGTTCTCTCACTGGTTGAGAGCAGTTGCGCGAAGCGTATCGGTACCGCCGACCGGCACCGGTAGCGCGCCCGTCGAACTGTTCATCATCAACGCCGACGCGGACGGAGACAACGAGGTGACGCTGTTCGACTTCGGCTTGCTGGTGCAGGCGTTCGGTACCCTGCGCGGAGACGAGAACTGGAACCAGGCAGTGGACTTCGACGGCGACGAGGAGGTGACGCTGTTCGACTTCGGCGTCCTGGTGCGCGACTTTGGCTTGATAGGGGAGGAGTAGCCCTCACCCCCAACCCCTCTCCCGAAGCTTCGGGAGAGGGGGCTGTTTTCTCATGAACCTAGAACCTCTGTTGTAAACTCTGTTGTTCCAGAGCGGAGAGACGTTCTTCCAGCCGTTCCACCTTCTCACGCAGGGCAGTGAGGGAGTTATCCGAGCTGAGCACAAACTGCGTGTTCGTCTCGCGCAGTTGCTGGAACTGCTGTCGCAACGTCTCTATCTCCTTCCTTAACGCTTCGGTGCCCTGTGTCTGCGCCTGAAGCCTAATGCGCTCTATCTTCACCTTGTGGGAGTAGTAGCTGATAATCCACAGCACCGGCACCACGAAGACCAGTAAGCCTGCCGACCCCAATAATACTCCAAAACCTGTAGCAATAGCGTCCCATCCGCTCATGGTGACAACCCTCACAGCCTGCTCTGGAGCTGCTGTGCCTCGATGGCGCCGACGCGCTGCTCCAGATTGTCCAGGCGGCGTTCGATACGCTGAAGCGCGTCTTCGAGACTGAGCGCGTATTGGGTGCTGGTCTCCCGAACCTGTGCCAGCTCCTGGCGAATGTGCTCAAAGGCTTTGTCCGCTTTCTCCTGACGTATCCGCTCCCGCTCCAGCTGATAGCGTGTCCAGAGAGCGAACATCGGTCCTCCGAATAGTAGCACTACTGCCACCAGTTGTATCAAGTCTCCCATGTTGCTATCACCTCAATAACTGCTGTGACTGCTGTTGCTCCAGCTGCGCCACGCGACTTTCCAGGTCCTCCAGCTTGCGCTCAATGCGCTGCAGGGTCTGGTCCAGCGCGAGGTCGTACTGGGTGGTCGTTTCGCGCAGGTCTTCCAGCATCTTGCGCAGTTCGGCGGTAGAGGTGGTATCTCGTGACGCCAGGATTTTCGTCCGCTCCAGCTGGTAGCGCGTGAGTGTAGCAATGATAAGGCTAGAGAGCGCGAGTATCGGTATAGATAGCGCGAGTATTTCTATCATCGTTATCCCACCCTTTCCAGTGCATCCCGCAGGCTGATGCTTCCAGTATACAACGCCTTGCCGATAATAGCTCCTTCTACGCCCGTTTCTTTCAGCGCGAGCAGGTCGTCGAGAGAAGAAACGCCCCCAGATGCGATAATCGGGATACCTGCTTCCTGCACCAGTTGTTTCAGCAGTTGCAAGTTCGGTCCTTGCAATGTACCGTCGCGCGAGATGTCGGTAACGATGACACGGCGTGCTCCCAGCTTTGCCATACGCTGTATCAGCTCCAGCGCGTCTACCCCGGTTTGCTCCTGCCAGCCGCGAATAGCCACTTTGCCCTCGCGCACATCCACGCCCAGTGCCACACGCTCCCCCCACTCCTTAAACACGCGCTCGGCAAACTCGGGGTCGGTAATTAACACGCTACCAAGCACCACACGCATCGCGCCCGCTTCAAACGCCTTCTGCAGGTGGTGTTCGGCACGGATGCCGCCGCCGAACTGTACGGGAATACGCACAGCGCTCACGATGTCGTCCAGTATGTGCAGCTGCTGTGGCTTGCCGGCGCGTGCACCGTCCAGGTCCACTATATGCAGCCAGCGCGCGCCCTCCGACTGCCAGCGTAAAGCGGTTTGCACCGGGTCGTCGCTGTACACCGTCTCGGCGTCAAATTGTCCCTGTAGCAAGCGCACGCAACGCCCGCCACGAAGGTCTATGGCTGGGTAGAGTTCCATGTTGTACCTGACCCAACTCGTACCTTTCGGGTTTCTACTTCTTCACCTCTCGTCTCTGTTCTGTCATGCTGAGAGTTAACGAAGCATCTCAGCCTGTCGTCAACACGAGATTCTTCGCTCGTGCTCAGAATGACAGGGCTGGTGCGCTTTTTGTCATGCTGAGCGTCAGCGAAGCATCTCAGCCTGTCGTCAACACGAGGTTCCTCGCTCGCGCTCAGTATGCCTGTGGTCACTTTTAACGAACTAACAGTTCAATATGGCACTTCAGACCGCTGCTCTGCGAAGTTGCGCAGGATGCGCAAGCCTACCGCGCTGCTCTTTTCCGGGTGGAACTGCACCGCCCGGATGTTTCCCGCCTGCACCGCACAGCAGAAGGGTATCCCATAGTCAGAGACGGCGGTGATCATCCCTTTATCGTCGGGTACAGGAAAGTAGGAGTGCACGAAGTAGACATGCGAACCTTCTTCCACCCCCGCGAAGAGTGCGTCGTAGCGCGTGAAGTGCAGGGAGTTCCAGCCGATGTGAGGCACTTTGAGAGGCTTGCCCTGTCCATTGGTCAAACCGTCGGGGAAGCGTACCACTTTGCCGCGCAGGATGCCCAGACCGCGCTCCTGTTCCGCAGTCCACGTCTCCTCGCTGAAGTCGAAAAGCAGTTGCAGCCCGAGACATATCCCCAGAAACGGTTTGCCTGCGTCAATGAACTCACGGATTGCGCTGTCCAGCCCGGCGCGACGCAGGTTCTGCATCGCCGCGCCAAACGCGCCTACCCCTGGCAGGATGAGCTTATCTGCCCGACGCACCCTCTCCGCGTCACCGGTGATTTCGGCGTCAAAACCCAGCTTCTGCAGCGCTTTTTGCACACTGCGCAGATTGCCCATCCCGTAATCTACAATGGCAATCACCGTCACAGTACCCCTTTCGTGCTGGGCACACCCGCCTCGCGTGAGCGGTAGCGCACCGCGTCTGCCAGCGCACGCCCCAGAGCCTTGAAGGTGGCTTCCGCGATGTGATGAGCGTTTTCCCCCGCCAGCTGGCGCACATGCAGGTTCATGGGAACGTTGAACGCGAAGGCACGCAGGAACTCCTGCACCAGCTCCGCAGGCATCTGCCCCAGCATGACCGGAGGCAGTTGCAAGTCGCAGTGCAGGTACGCCCGTCCGGAGAGGTCTACTGCCACCATCACCAGCGCGTCGTCCATCGGCACAATGGCATGTCCATAGCGCTCGATGCCCCGTTTATCGCCCAGCGCGCGCTGCAAAGCCTGTCCCATGCAGATGCCCACATCCTCTACCGTATGATGCGCATCCACCCCCAGGTCGCCTCGCGCCTGTACCACCGCATCGAACAGGGCATGGCGAATGACATGGCTGAGCATGTGGTCGAAGAAGCCGATGCCGGTTTCCACCTCTGCCTTGCCTGTGCCGTCCAGATGCAAGCTGACGTGCACGCTGGTTTCGGCGGTTTCGCGGTCTACCTGAGCAATGCGTTCCTCGATGTTCATTATGTGACCTCTCCTTGTGTTAATCTTGTAACCTCCATTCCACTGCCTGGCGGTGCGCGTCCAGCCCTTCCACCTGCGCCAGAGTCTCGATGGCTCCAGCGACCTTCCATAAAGCTTCGCGCGTAAAGCTCACTACACTGGTCTTTTTCACGAAGTCATCCACATTCAACGGCGAGGCGTAGCGGGCGGTTCCACTGGTAGGCAGGGTGTGACTGGGACCCGCCACATAATCGCCCAGTGACTGAGGAGAATAATCGCCCATCAACACCGCGCCGGCACACCGAATGCGAGACAGATATCGCCATGGTTCGGCGACCATCAGCGCAAGGTGTTCCGGGGCGCACAGATTGGCGAGTTCTACCGCTTCGTCCATGTCGCGCGTGATGATGATGCCGCCGTTTTGTGCCAGCGTCTGCTGTAGAATATCCCGACGCGGCAGCTCGGCAACCGCTTTTTCTATCTCCTGCAACACCGCCTGCGCGAGGGCAGGGGAGGGGGTAATCAGGAAAGCGGCGGTATGCACATCGTGTTCCGCCTGGGTGAGCATATCTATCGCCACATAGCGCGGGTTGGCGGTGTCGTCCGCGAGGATGCACACCTCGCTGGGACCCGCGAGCATATCGATGCCCACCACGCCATACACCAGCTTTTTGGCAACGGTGACGTAGATGTTGCCCGGTCCCACGATTTTATCTACTGCAGGGATAGACTGCGTGCCATAAGCCATCGCAGCGATAGCCTGTGCCCCGCCTACCTTGAAAATACGATTTACACCGGCTTCCTGCGCAGCCAGCAGCACCAGCGGGTGCACTGTGCCGTCTTTGCGCGGCGGGGTGCAGAGGATTATCTCTTCCACGCCGGCTACCCGCGCGGGGATGGCGCACATCAGCACCGAGCTGGGATACACCGCCAGCCCACCGGGCACATACACCCCCACCCGTCGCAGGGGGGTTATCATCTGCCCAACCAGCCCGCCGTGTTCATCCGTTTCAAACCACGAAGTGCGCTTCTGGTGCTCGTGGAATCGGCGGATACGCACAGCAGCGAGACGAAGCGCTTCCACCACAGGGGCAGGCACTTCTTGCTGTGCGCTCTGCAGTTCTTCAGGGGTTACCTCAAGACGTGACAAATGCACCCCATCGAAACGGGTGGTGTATTCGCGCAGAGCGTCGTCGCCGCGATCTGCCACATCGTTCAGAATAGCGTGGACGCGCGACTCTATCTCCGCGTCGTCCAGAGCCAGCGAGCGACGCAGTAATGCTCTCACTTCTTCACGAGATGCTCTATCTGTTGAAAGCACACGCATGCATGTACTCCGCCATCGTGTTCTACCGAAAAAGGCAGGGGGCGAACCTCGCCCCCGCCTGTGTTCACAGAAGTATTGTACGCTTTTCGTTGACCCCTCGTCAACTACGGCACGGCAACCGGCACGCCGCGCTCCTGCGAGAGGTAAGCGGCTTCGCACATCGCTACCGCCTGCCGTCCGTCCCAGCCGGTGAAGATGGGCGGCTTATCGTGTAACACCCAGTCCACGAACGAACGCAGTTCGCGCACGTAGGGGTCGCCGTATTGCTGCTGAGCCTCTTCAACAGGGACAACCGTTTCCTTTTCGCCCAGTCGCGCCCAGCGCAGGTTGCCACCGAAGCCTCCATGCGCTATCGCGCCCCCTTCGCAGATGATATGCACGCGATACTCACCGACCGCCGCCGAGAGGCTGGCTTCCAGGTCGCCAATACCGCCGTTCTCGAAATCGATAACGAGGTACGCCACATCTTCATACTCCATCTTGCCGAGCAGGTTGAACATGCGGGCGTACACCTGCTTGGGTTCGCCCAGCACCGTGCGCATGTAGTCCAGCTCGTGCACGTTGGTCTCCAGCAGCATTCCGCCCGCCAGTTCTCGCTTCACGCGCCAGCCGGAGTGGAACACGGTAGCATATCCCGCCCGGGTAACCGCAATCGCTTTCGGCTTACCGATTTCACCCGACGCGATGATGTCCAGCGATTTCTGGAAGAGTGGGAACAGGCGCAGCACCTGTCCAACCATTAGCTTCACCCCAGCCTCTTCGGCAGAGCGAATCATGCGGTCGCATCGCTCCACCGAAATCTCCATCGGCTTTTCGAGGAAGATATGCTTGCCTGCCTGTGCGGCTGCCAGAGTGGGCTCCAGATGCAATCCACACGGTGTGCCGATGACAACGGCGTCAAGGTCTTCCTTTTGCAGCATCTGTTCGTAGTCGGTGTAGAAGGAGGCGTTCAGCTCGTCGGCAGCGGACTTGCGCTCGGGGTTGGTATCCGATGCCGCTACCACCACCGCATCGTCGAATTGCTGTAATCGCTGTGCCAGCGCTGCCGCCATGCCTCCAATGCCAATTACACCAAAGCGTAGCTTCTCCATCCTCTTCTGCGTGTGCTAAAGGCACACAACCTCCTTTCCAAGGTGGGTTAGTAGGGGATTCCATGTCAGTGGGGAAGGTTCCTACATGGGCGACAGCGGGTTTGCGGTGAGATAGTATTGAGGAAAGGGTAATTGCTCAGCGATAAGCAGGAATCACGGTGCCGGTTGCGGAAGATACAGCCAGCACTATCGAGACGGTAATTTTACGAGGTAGGGATGCCTCTTGCCATTGTTCATGACTATCTGAACCAGCTGGGCGGAGCGGAGAAAGTGCTCAGCAGCTTCCTGCGCTTAGCCCCCGACGCGACGGTATACACCTCTGTCATGCGTGCTGAAGTGCGCGATTCCTGCGTGCCAGGCGACCTGCCCGTCGAGACCAGTTTCCTGCAGCGGTTGCCTTTCGCGGTGGAGCGCACGCGCCTGTACCTGCCTCTGCTCCCTCTGGCATTCGAGCGAATGAACCTGCAGGGGCACGAACTGGTGCTCAGCATCTCCAGCGCGTTCGCGAAAGGGATACGTCCACCCGATGGGATACCTCACCTGTGCTACTGCCAGACGCCGATGCGCTTCGCATGGAACCTGGATGGCTATCTGCGCTATGAGCGCATTTCGTCGGTGACCAGGGCAGCGGTGCGACTGCTGATGGCGCGATTTCGTGAGTGGGATGTGAACACATCAAAGCGGGTCACTGAGTTCATTGCCATCTCGCGTACGGTGCAAGAGCGCATCTGGCGGTTCTACGGACGCGAGTCGCGTATTGTGTATCCTCCTGTAGATACGGAGATGTATCGCCCCGTCTCCCCTCAGGAGAAAGGCGAGTACTATCTGGTGCTGAGCCGTCTGCTACCGTACAAGCGAATCGATGTGGCGATAGAGGCCTGTAACCGCCTGCGCTTGCCCTTGATAGTGGCGGGAGAGGGCAGGGATGAGCCTCGCCTGCGCCGGATGGCGGGGGCGACGGTGCGGTTCGCGGGTAGGGTGTCGGACGAGGAGGCGCGGCGGTTGCTGGCTTGTGCGCGTGCGCTGATTCTGGTGGCAGAGGAGGACTTCGGTTTGACCCCTGTGGAGGCGATGGCATCGGGCACACCGGTCATTGCCTACCGGGCAGGCGGGGCAACGGAGTCGGTGGTGGAGGGCGAGACGGGCATGTTCTTCGACGGGCAGGAGCCGGAGCCGCTGATGGAAGCCCTTCGGCGGTTCAACCCCTCCGACTACGACCCTCAGCACTGCGTGGAGCAGGCGAGGCGGTTCGATGTCAGCCGTTTCCTCAGCGCATGGCAACAGATACTGCGGGAGTACGGGTATCACGCTCACGCAGAGGCAGCCTAGCGTGGCAAAAACCGGCTGCCCGGCTCAGTAATCGGCTCGCCGCGGTGGCACAGAGGGCATTCCTCAGGTTGCCAGGCTTCCACCTTTAGCCGAAGCAGGGTTTCGGTGCGCACACCGAGATCTACCTGTCCACCCGTTCGGTCCACCAGAATACCCACACCCACCAGCTGCACACGGTACGGCTCCAGCATCTCCAGCACCTCGCGCACCGAACCGCCAGTGGTCAGGATGTCGTCCACTACCAGCACACGCTCGCCCTCGCGCAGGGTGAAGCCGCGTCGTAGCACGCGCTTGTCTCCCTCGCGTTCGGCATAGATGGCGCGTGTGCCCAGCTGACGGGCGACTTCGTAGGCGATGATGACGCCGCCGGTGGTGGGCCCTACCACCACATCGATACGCTCATCACGGAAACGCTTTGCCAGCTCGCCGCACAGCTGCTGCACGTAATGGGGGTGTTGCAGAACCTGAAACTTTTCGAAGTAGGTGTCGCTGTGCTTGCCGGAGCTGAGCCGAAAATGCCCATGTAACACCGCGCCACAGTCGCGGAAGATAGCCAGAATATGTTCAGGAGAGAGACTCATCTTTTTCCTCGTGCATTCGCGGTGGAGGGGCGCGCTCCGTCGCGACCGCGAACCCAACGGCTCGGACAGAGCCTCGCCCTCCCAGCGCTTGTATTGGAGGGTCGTGCTCCGTCACGACCGCCATGTTGTCGGATGCGACAAAGCGCATCCTTCCAACGGAGTGGCTGGTCCCTCGCGACCAGCCGCGTCGTCCCGCTGATTTCTGGGGATTTATTTCATCTGACGCTCAGCAGTTTCCTCTTCTATCTTGCGATGGACGGTCTGGCAGAATCGCCGCAGCCGTTGTTTATCGAACTCCTCGGTGGCTAAAGAGAGCGCTTTGGTGAGGTAAGCGTACGCCTCGCGGTAGTCATGACGGGCGCGCAGGATTGCCATACCCATCTCCTCATACAGCTCGTACGATTGGGGGTTGTTGCGAATGCCTTCCTCCAGCAGTCGGCGGGCGTGTTCGTAGCGGTGCAATCGTCCCGAAAGCATGAACCCCGCTACCTGATACGCCTGCACGAAATGAGGGTCCAGCCAGGTAATGGTGCGCAGGAGGGGAAGCAGGTCGGTGTCCAGTGTCCAGTCACCGTGATGTTCGATGTACTCGTGATGGTAGCGGTCTACCTTAATCCACAGCAGGTTGGCGAACACGATGCGGAACTGCCCTGCCATCGCCATCACGGTGCGCAATGCGGCGTTCTCGGATGGTGTGCTTTCTGTCTTCGGCACGTGTGCCGAAAGTAGCCCTTCTGACAGCACGCACCCAACAGCCAGAACAGCTATCCATGCAGGGAAGCGATTCATGTGCTCATCCTCCGACGTACCAGCAGGTAGCTACCCGCCACTACTCCCAACGTGACTATCCCACCCAGCTGCGTAAGTATTTCGTGGCGCATCTCTGTGCTTTCCCAATGGTGCGGTTCGTGGTGATGACCGTGGTCGTCGTGCTCGTCAGCAAGGGCAACGGGCAACAGCGTCATCAGTACGATGAGAACGATGACCAGCCTCATCCTACACCTCACGACGTCCGAAGTGCCATATCGATAGCGCGATGCACGTCGCCGAGTAGCAGATTCCGTATATCGCTACCAGCACCAGATAGCTCGCCGGAACCGACAGGTCGTGTACAAGCGCATCCTTAAAGCGAAACGCCTCCATATTGGGTAGCACCGCACTGACCGCGGTGATTACCCATTTGGCGAAGCCGGTGTTGCGCTCTGCCAGATGATGCAGGTAGCCCATCTTCAGGCTTCCCAATAGATACAGGAAGAGTGTGAGTGTGGCGGTCATCGCGGGGGTGAAGAAAGTGGACAGCAGCATCGCCATCGCGCCGACCAGCGCCACCTCGAGATAGGTAAAGGCGATGGCTACGACCGCTAAACCGGATACGTAGTGCAGGTGTACCCATAGTAGAGCAATCAGCGTGACTGCCATCAGGGTCATGCCGACATATACCGCCGCCAGTGCGCCGAGGTAACGGGCGAGCAGGTACAGTCCGCGCGGGATGGGGCGTGCCAGCACCGGATAGATAATGCGTTGTTCCACATCCTGGAACAGTGCACCGCTGATGAGAAAAACAACGCTGAGCGAACCTGCCAGCAGAATCATCACCATGCCCGTATCCTTCACGATTTTGACCTGCACGCCGAGGTCAAAGAAGGAAACTGTTCCAGCAATAGCAATCACCACCAGCGACAGCAGCACCATCACATGCAATATCTGCCGCCGAACCGCTTCCAGAAAGCTCAACTTCATGAGGGCGAAAAGTGCTCTTCGCATGGTTCTCCTCCTACGCTGCCTTCTCGACAAGGGTGGAGACGGGCGCGCTCTGGACGATGCGCAGAAACGCCTCCTCGAGAGTCTCCCGTTGCTGCACGAGGCGAACCAGTCGGGCGTTTGCCTGCCTCAGAAGGCTGACCACCTCATATACCTGCGCCGCATCGACCACCGCCACAATCTGCGCACCGTCTCGACGAGCGTTCGAACAGAGGCTGCGTAAATCTCGCTCGGTATCCGGGGTAACGTTCTCTGCGACAAGCACGTATCGGTCGGTCTGCTGGGTGAGCTCTTCAGGTGTACCGAAGGCGAGCAGTTGTCCCTGGTGAATAATCGCCACACGGTCGCAAATCAGCTCTACCTCGCCGAGGTGGTGTGAGCTGAGGAAGATGGTTTTGCCTTGCTCTTTCAACACCTGCAGCACATTGCGCATCTCCACACGCGATACAGGGTCCAGCCCCGAGGCGGGTTCATCCAGAATAAGCAGTTGCGGGTCACCAACCAGAGCCTGCGCGAGAGCCACCCGTTGTGTCATGCCTTTGGACAGCTTGCCGAGTGGTCGGTGCGCGAAGGTATCGGCGCGAGCCAGCTCCAGAGCGATTTCCACCCGATGCCTGGCTTCGCGCGCGGGGACGCCAGCCAGCGCGGCATGAGCGGATAGCAGCTCGCGCGGGGTGAGATAGCGCGGAAAATAGGGCTGTTCGGGCATGTAACCGACCTTTTGGCGGGCACGAGGCTCTTCGCAGGGCACGTCGTACAGCCACGCTCGTCCTCGCGTTGGCGCAATGAAGTGCAGCAACATTTTGATAGTGGTGGTTTTTCCTGCACCGTTTGCACCCAGAAAACCCACCGTTTCCCCATCTGCTATCTGCAGGTTGAGGTCACGTACGGCGGTGTGGCTCTGTTTGTGCGAAACGTAAACTTTGGTCAACCCCTCGGTACGGATAGCCCATGGCGTATACATATCTGCTTGCTCCCACTCGCTGTCAGGAAATCGCACCATCGTGCCATGCCGAACGTCAGCGAAGCATCTCACCTACCTTCTGTCATGCTGGACGAAGTGAAGCATCTCTGAGATTCTTGATTCTTCGCTTCGCTCAGAATGACAGATGTGTGTAACCATCCTGTCCACGTCAGGATGACGGATGTGTGTAGCCGTTCTGTCTACGTCCAGGTCATCAGGTTGCCGCGAAAGGAGCGTTCCCCTCATCTTTATCGGCAACACGATGTCTCTTGTGAAGGGAAGAATATGGCACTTTTTCGGGTGAGATGTGTTTAACACATAGCCGATGATACTACCAAGAAGTTTGAAAGACTATTTTCTGCCGGAGAAGGTGTAGCCTATGGAAGTTTCGCGAAAACATCTGAACGGAAACGAGCGTGTGCATCGTCTCCTCGGGTTACTACCAACCGCCTTGCAGTCCATATACAGCGCATCACAAGTGCATCAGGTAGCGGAGCGTGCCTGTGCCGCCATTGGCGAAGGATTGGGGGCACAGACGGCGTTTCTGCTATGGTACTCCGACAGCGAGCGCGCCTTCGTGGGGATGCCTTCGGGCTACGGCATTGACGACGCGACGCTATCGCATATCCATCTGCCTGCAGGCATGTGTGCCGCCAGCGACTATGCTTTTGTGCACAACAAACCCTATATCAGCGACCAGACGGATGAAGAAGAGTTACTCACGAGCGCGCTGCGACGCAATCTGCGCCTGACACGCCTGCTAACGCTTCCTATTCGGGATGAGGGCCACACACGCGGTGTGCTGCATGTGGTAAACAAGCAGGGCAAGCCATACGACGAGGCGGATGTGGCGTTTGCCCTGAGCATTGCGCAAGCCTGTGGAGCTGCGCTCTCTCTGCTGCACTATCGCCACTACATGGAGCGTCTGGCGATTACGGATGGGTTAACGGGACTGTTCAACCGTTACCATACGGAGACGGTGCTGGATGAGCGTACCCATCTTGCCGTGCAGAACCAGGAAGCGCTGAGCGTGGCTGTGGTGTACCTGGACCACTTGAAGTATATCAACGACACTTACGGTTATCGCACGGGTGACCGTGCGCTACTCTCGGTGGCACGGGCGCTGCAGAAGAGTGTTGGACATCAGGCGATTCTGGCGCGGTACGCCGGTGATGAGTTCGTGGCGGTGTTGCCGGGAGCCAGCTTGCGCGAGGCGCAGGCACAGATGCAGGCGGTACGTGACCTGATTGCGCAGGAGTGCTGGGAGCCGGTAGGTAGCCTGAGCGTGAGTATCGGCGTGGTCAGCTACCCGGAGAGCGCTGTGCCGGTTGACCAGTTGCTCTCCGCCGCGGAGGATGCGGCGATGGCGGCGAAGCGTCACGGTCGCAATCAGGTGGTACTGGTTACACCGCGCTGCGCGGCGTAGATGCCTTCACCTCATTGGAGGGCGAACCTCCGGGTGAGCCAGTTTAGCCCCCACCCAACCTCCCCGCACGCGGGGAGGAGAGACGCCCCACCCAACCTCCCCGCACGCGGGGAGGAGCGTCATGTCCCCCTGCTTGCGGGGGGACGACAGGGGGGCTAACGGCTCGGCAGGAGCCTCGCCCTCCAGAGGGTGAAAAACGTCAACCGCTCAGCATCTCCCGCACCGTCGCTACTGCTGTTTCCCGTTCCACCGTGCGCTGTTCCTTCGTGACCATATCGCGCAGGGTAACCACGCCCTGAGCCAGTTCGTCCTCGCCCAGCATCAGCGTAATGCGACATCCCAGACGGTCGGCGAGCTTCATCTGCCCTTTCAGGCTGCGTCGCTGGTAGTCGGTTTCGGCGGAGATGCCGGCCTGGCGCAGTTGCTGTAGCAGCTGCAAGGCGGGCCGAACCGCTTCCTCACCCAGCGCGGCAACGAACACGTCCACCGTTTCGCGCCTCGCCTCCGCCAGCCCCAGCTCTTTCAGCACGATAATGGCTCGCTCGATGCCCAGCGCGAAGCCGATACCGGGGGTAGGGGGACCGCCTATCTCTTCCACCAGCCCATCGTAACGTCCGCCACCGCCCAGCGCGTTTTGTGCGCCCAGTGCGTCACTCACGATCTCAAAGGCGGTCTTCGTGTAATAGTCGAAGCCGCGCACCAGGTGCTTGTCCACCACGTAGCGGATGTCCAGCGCATCCAGATAAGCGCGCAGTGCGTCGAAGTGTGCCCGGCATTCCTCACACAGGCTGTCGATGATGTCGGGCGCGTCGTGTAACAGGGCACGACACTTCTCACGCTTGCAGTCCAGCATCCGCAGGGGGTTCATTTCATAGCGCACCTGGCACGCCTCGCACAGTTCGTGGACAAACGGGCGGGCGAACTCACGCAACCGCTCGCGGTACACCGGACGACATACCGGGCACCCCACCGAGTTCAGCACCAGCGACAGGCGCGAGATGCCGAGCTCCCGGTAGAAGTGCATTGCCAGCGCGATAACCTCTGCATCGAGGGCAGGATGTTGCGAACCGATGGCTTCCACGCCCAGCTGGTGCGCCTGACGATAACGCCCTGCCTGCGGACGCTCGTAGCGGAAGATAGGGGTAATGTAGTAGAGCTTGCTGACGCCGCCCTGCGCGGCAAGGTTGTTCTCCACATACGCCCGCACGACGGGAGCAGTGCCTTCCGGCTTCAGCGTGACGCTGCGTCCGCCCCTGTCGGTGAAGGTGTACATCTCCTTACTGACTACGTCGGTGTGCTCGCCCATGCTTCGGGTGAACAGGTCGGTGTCCTCAAAAATAGGGGTGCGGATTTCGTGGTATCCATAGCGTTTGCACAGCAAGCGGAAGGTCTCCTCCACACGGTTCCAGAGTGGGGTTTCGTCGGGCAGGATGTCGTTGGTGCCGCGCGGGCGCTGATACCGCATTTTTCTCCTCCGCAACAAAACAGCGACACCGCGATAGCGGGTGTCGCTGTGGGATAACATGGTAGCGGCGGGCGGACTCGAACCGCCGACTCCACGGGTATGAGCCGTGTGCTCTGACCGACTGAGCTACGCCGCCGTATCGCACCTCTTATTTTACACGCATTTTCGGCGGCTGTCAAGCCTTGTCCGCCTCGCCGCTGCCGGGCTTATTAGCAGCCGGTGTCCTCAGAGTCGGTAATACCGGTACCCGGCACGCCGTGCAGGTCGTTATACGGGTCCTGTCGGGTGCTGGGTGCGGCTTCCAGAGCGGCTTCGCTGTTGCGCAGCGGTTCAGTGCTTCGCCAGCTGTAGTAGGTTGGGCGCAATGCGCCGGAGGGGGTTGCGCCGCCGGTAGGAATGCCGTTGTAACGGAACCATTTGGCATGACCGTCCGCGAAGTTGAGCACCAGCCCCTCTTTGTGGCGTGCGTAACCCAGGAAGCTGTAGAACTCCATCTGTCCCACGTTGCTCAGCCGCTTCAGGTAGCCGTCAAAGAACATGATGGTTTCGGCGGGTAAGGGCATTCCCCCCAAGGAGGTCGGCGGAGTGCGCTTGGGGATGTAGGGGCAGAAGCTCTCGCCGAAAAGACCGAGGTTAGGGATATAGCCTGTGAAGCGGAAAGTGCCTCCGTAGTTCAATCCCAGTGTTGCCAGGCGCGATTGCCAGTCCACGCCCGGGCGATAGCTGGGGCAGACAAAGATTTCCGTGTTCTTCAGATACGGAGCGACCATATCGTATACTGCGATAACCGTCGTGGGGTTTGCCAGATAAGCGCTCATCGGGAAGGTCTCATCATAGTCTTGCGCGTACATCAGCACGCCCAATGCTAACTGTTTCTGGTTGCTGGTACAGCTGGTTTGCCTCGCGCTCTCCCGCGCTTGTGAAAACACAGGGAAGAGAATCGCCGCCAGTATCGCGATAATCGCGATGACGACGAGCAGCTCGATAAGGGTGAAAGCGTGACGTCGATGCATTCAGATCCTCCTGTGCAAGTGGTTTACACATTATCGCCCTCGATGAGTAGCGACATGTTGGTTTAGTATAGCCGTTTTGCTTGGTAAAACGCAAGGGGGCGTTTTGCCTCACGTAAAACCTTTCTGAAAATCATTCGTTGCCTCATTTGAAAATCTTTTCCAATTCCATTACCCGTATGCTCCTCATGAAACCCT